>OFRY01000001.1_pt1 | contig 283303 bp, 272 predicted proteins | sample 1543171 | NCBI WGS metagenome assembly OFRY01 (sample SAMN04209240, study PRJEB22552) | human gut metagenome | biome: gut; material: feces | host: Homo sapiens | place: USA: Oklahoma | reverse complement strand
AATCCCTCGAATCGTGAGATTCGTACCGGTTCGATTCCGGTCCTCGGCACCAAAAGAAAAACTGTTGCGTAAGGCAACAGTTTTTTTATGTTTGCAAAAATATGAAATTCCTACATTTGTGTAATGTTTGCTGCTTGGGCAGATGTGAAAGTGAGAAAGTCCTTGGAATTGATTATTATTTGCTGTCCCCTCTGTCCGGCGCTTATACTTATTTCTTTGTGATTGTTTATAGAAATATCTATATATGTGGGAAATGTTTTCTTCATTCCGATAGGAGAGCAACCACCGCGTAAGTAGCCGGTTAAATGGAATAAATCTTTTACATGAACCATTTCCAGTTTTTTATTTCCGCTGATTTTAGCGGCTTCTTTTAAGTTTAATTCTTTCTCGGAAGGAAGACAAAAAACAACCGGGCCTGTTTTATCTCCTTTAGTCACAATTGTTTTAAATACCATGTCAGGGTCATAGCCCAATGCTTCAGCCGCATGAACTCCGGACAAATCATTGATTTCATATTCATATGATTTTGCTTTATACGATATATTTGCTTTATCCAGTATACGCATGACATTAGTTTTCTTTATTTTTTTCATATTGAAACTCCTTTATTTCAAAATACGTACAGGAGCTGAATTTGTCAAGTTTCATATATTTAATTTTTGCAGATTGAGAGAAGAAGGCTATAAGGTGCTTCTTTTTGAAAAAATAAATAGGTAAAGAATGATATAATAAAAGAAATAAAGCGGAATGGGTGATCACATGTATATATCGGATGTAAGAATAGAAAATTATCGTACCTTCGAAGATGTAGAATTTCATTTTGACAGCCGTGCTAATTATATCGTGGGAGATAATAATATCGGGAAAACTAATTTTTTGAGTTTTCTGAAAAGTACAACTCACGGATATGGATTCCGGGAAGATGATTTTTTAGATAAGGATAAGGCTATCCGGGTTTTTTTCACGCTTTCATCAGAAGATATGGGCACGGAACAATTAGCACATATTGAGCTTCGTCAGGAGGTATGGGAGGTTGTGCCGCAACTTATCAATTCTGATACGGGTGAAAAGCTTCCGCTGGAATATATGCGAAGTCTTTTTTATCTTGAGTATGCAGTGGATGATATTCCCCGTAATATGGTAACCGAAGAAGAATTGAAAAAAATACTTCATCTGTACAAGGACTATTTTTCATCAGGAACGGAAGCTATTCATGAAGCAGAAAAAATACTGGAAGATCGCGGATATTCCGTCTCTTTTTCTAAGGATGCCGATAAAGCGGCCGCTCAGTTATTGCAATTGGTGTTTGGGACAGAGCAAAACGATACGGCTTTGAGCGGTACTATGAAGCTTATGTTTGCTATGGCTTCACACTTACTCATTTGCCTTCAAGAGAAGAAGAAAAGTAAGGCAATTCCTTTTGAACATATTATTGTTTATGACAAACATGGAAGATCCTTTTTTCCTCTTTTAGTCAGTATTGATGAACCGGAAATTCATCTTCACCCTTATCTTCAAAGAGCCGTATTGTCTTTTTTGCGCGCTATATTAAATAATGAAGATTCTTTTTTCAAAAGTATTGTGCAGAAAACTTTAGGCGTTTATGGCTTAGATGGGCAATTGTTTGTTGTTACGCACTCCACAGATGCACTGGTGGATGATTACCGGCAAATTATTCGTTTATACCGGGATAAAGAAAAGCATGTGAAAGTGGCTTGCGGTGTAACATTTCATTTTGATAGTGAGATAGAAAAGCATTTGATTATGCATTTTCCGGAAGTTAAGGAAGCGTTATACTCCAAGTGTGCCATATTGGTAGAAGGAGAAACAGAATATGGTGCATTTCCGTATTTTGCCCATACATTAGGCATTAAGTTTGATTATTATGGAATTTGCTTGATTAATGCCAGGGGAGAAAGCTCCATTCTTAAGATTGCCAAACTGACAAAAAGATTTCATATTCCAACTATATGTTTGTATGACCGGGATGTGATGACCTCTGATAAGCGTCCTAATGTGTATTATACGGACGGTATTTGTTTTGAAATGGATGTGGTGCAGGCTTGCCTGGATAAAAATCGTATTGATGTTTTAAATCGGATTATACACTCTATTGATGAAAGCAGTGGTGTGGTCAACTCCGCCTTAGTAAAAAAAGCGGGCCAAAAGTTGGGAGTTGACAGGAGAGCATATCCATCCAGAAAGCTGTCTAATATATCAAAGAGAGACAGACGTGCTCTTGAGTTTTATTACTTTGCATGGCTTTATGGAAATAAGGGGGTTATTATAGGCCGTGCTGTTGGAGAAGCCTTATCAAAGGAGGAAATACCGGACTCATTTAAAACGGTCATTCATGCAGCTGTTTCCGCAGCTACGGGATAAAATCTTTGGGAATTTATTCACTGAATTTTAATAATCCAGCTATTGAAAACATTCGGTGAATCCCTTAAAATGACAAGGATAAGTAATTTTATGTATTTATATAAGGAGGCTAGCATGAGTACGGTTTCATTGCAAGGCCGGTCCATTTTAGACCTGGAGAGTTTGTCTCCTGCCGAAATCCACCGGATTCTTGATATGGCGGGACAAATGAAAAAAGTATTGCTGTCTGGAAATAAAAAGAAAGATTATTTAAAAGGAAAATCTATTGTAACTGTATTTTCCGAAGCATCTACAAGAACACGAAGCTCCTTTGAACTTGCCGGCAAATATTTGGGAGCTGATGTCATCAATATAACAAAGAGCGGTAGCTCAATGACGAAGGGCGAAAGCCTGAGGGATACACTGCTTACTGTTTCAGCTATGGGAACAGATGCGGTAATTATTCGTGATTCGTCAGAGGGTGCCGCTCTTTTTGCATCTAAAGCGACAAGTCCGAAAGTAAAAGCTCCTTTAATATTTAATGCTGGTGACGGAGCTCATGCTCATCCTTCCCAGGCACTTTTAGAGCTTTTTACGGTCAGAGAGTCGGGTAAACAAATCAAAGGTATGAAATATACTATTATTGGAGATATTTTGCATTCCCGTGTTGCAAGGAGTGATATTTACGGATTTACTAAACTCGGCGCAGAGGTTCATTTAACCGGACCAAGAACTCTTGTGCCTAAAGAATTCGAATCTATGGGTGCCATCGTAGATGACTCCTTGGAAGAAGCTCTGCGGAATGCAGATGCTATTAATATTCTTCGTATCCAGCTGGAAAGGGCCGCATCGGGATTTTTTCCGACGACACGCGAATATGCAAGGCTTTGGGGAATCAATAAAGCCCGTCTTTCTTCATGCAAACCTGATGTAACAATCATTCATCCCGGACCGATGAACAGAGGAATCGAGATTTCCCATGATGTAGCTTATGATGAAAAATCCTGGATACAAGAAGAAGTTCGTAACGGGGTAGCGGTACGTATGGCGTTATTGTATTTGACATTGACGGAGGGAAAAGACATTGAAGCTGGTCATTAAAAATGGGACAATCATAAACCCTGCAAAAGGACAGCATGAAAAAGGAGATATTGTTATCGAAAATGGGAAAATAGCAGCTATAGGTGGTCATGCTGATTTTCCGGATGCAGAAATTTTTGATGCGAACGGGTATTTTGTAACTCCCGGGCTGATAGATATGCATGTTCATCTTCGTGAGCCGGGGCAGGAAGCAAAGGAAGATATATTAACCGGTACACGGGCAGCTGCAGCAGGAGGCATTACCCGTGTCGCTACGATGGCGAATACAAATCCGGTTATTGATAACGTGGCTGTTTTGAAGGGCGTGAAGCATCGTATAAGAGAAGACGCCATTGTAAAAGTCAGCATAATAGGAGCTATATCTAAAGGACTGGAAGGCAAGCAGCTTTCTGAAATGGGAGATATGGCATTTAATGGGGCTGTCGCTTTTTCTGATGACGGGCATTATGTAGAAAATGCCAATTTTATGCGTAGAGCCATGGAATATGCGGGACAGCTGGGGAAAATGATTATTGATCATGCAGAAGATATGACAATGTGCAGTCAAGGATTTATGAATGAAGGAAATGTCTCCTATAAAATGGGAGTGACAGGAAGACCTTCCGTAGGAGAAAACATTGCAGTTTCCAGAGATTTGCTGCTTTCTGAATTGACGGGATGTCATATACACATAGCACATGTAAGTTCTGCAAAAGCGGTTGAAATGATCCGGCAGGCAAAAGGAGCGGGAATACATTGTTCTACAGAGGTAACAGCACAACATTTATATTTTACTGATGAATATCTTAAAAATTATGAATCATCTTTCAAAATGGCACCGCCTATCCGGACAGAGGATGACCGGCAAGCTCTGATTGAAGGTCTGAAAGACGGGACAATTGATGCGATTATGACGGATCACGCACCTCACACAAATGAAGAAAAAGATGTTCCTTTTAATTGTGCACCTAATGGCATAGCCGGACTTGAAACATCTCTGGCTTCTACTTTGACAGTCCTTTATCATGGAAAACATATGACCATTGATAAAATTGTGGAATATATGTCAGTGAATCCGGCCAAATTGCTTCAAGTACCCGGGGGTGTTCTTGAGGTTGGAGAAGATGCTGATATTACAGTAATTGATCCAAATAAAGAATGGACAGTAAAAGGAAATGAACTTTATACGAAATCTTTATTTACACCTTATGAAGGCATAACTCTGAAAGGAAAAGCAGTTCTGACAATTGTCGATGGGGATATAGTGATGAAAGAAGGAAAGGTGTTGAAATGAAAGGATTGCTGGTTTTAGAAAATGGAATCCGGTTTCATGGGGAGCTTTTAGGTTCTGCAGAGGGGATTGGAGAACTGGTTTTTAATACAGGAATGACAGGTTACCAGGAATGCTTTACCGATCCTTCTTATGAGGGACAAATTTTAACGTTAACGTATCCTTTAATAGGTAATTACGGCGCTAATAATGAATTTATGCAAAACAAGAAACCGGCAGCAACAGGATATGTATTGGATCAAATTACAAAACATCCGAGTAATTGGGAATGCAAAGAGCCTATTGCAGAATTCATTGAGCGATATCATGTACCTTGTCTATATAATGTAGATACCCGTGCAGTCACCCGTGTGGTTCGTGAGCAAGGAATCATGAAAGCAATCATAGTCAGCGCAGATAAAAGTGAAGCGGAAATCAAAGCGATGCTGGACAAACCGATGCACCGTAATCAGGTGGAGAAAGTAACCACAGATTTCCCTTATTCATATGGAAACGGTAAGTATCAGGTCTCCTTGTTAGATTGCGGACTAAAGAAAAGTATTTTAAAAAGTTTAGCGGATAATGACTGTACGATTCATGTATTTCCTGCACATACAACAGCAGAGGAATTACTGGCAAACTCCCCGGACGGTGTTTTTTTGAGCCCCGGTCCGGGAGATCCGCAGGATGTGCCCTATGTTATTGAAACGGTTAAACAGTTAATCGGGAAACGTCCTATTTTTGGTATTTGTTTGGGGATACAAATGTTGGGCCTTGCACTGGGGGCGAAAACTTTTAAACTTCCCTTCGGACACAGAGGGGCCAATCACCCTGTTAAAGATTTGAGAAACGGAAGAGTCTATATTACGAGTCAGAACCATGGATATGCCCTTTTAGAAGACAGCCTTCCCGAATGTATTGAAGTTACACACAGAAGTGTCAATGATGGAACTATAGAAGGAATCCGTCATAAGTCACTCCCGATACAAGCTGTACAGTACCATCCTGAAGCAGCACCCGGACCGACTGATAATTTTTATTTATTTGCAGAGTTTAAAAAGGCGATGGAGGATTTTAAAAAATGACAAAAAAGAATGTAAAAAAGGTTCTGGTCATTGGCTCCGGGCCTATTGTAATCGGTCAGGCTGCGGAATTTGACTATGCAGGCACACAAGCTTGCCGCTCTTTGAAAGAAGAGGGGATGGAGGTTGTTTTAGTCAACAGTAATCCGTCAACAATTATGACAGACGTAGATATTGCAGACCGTGTATATATAGAACCGATTACGCTTCCCTTTGTAACAGAGGTTATAAAAAAAGAAAGGCCGGATGCACTTTTGGCCACGTTGGGCGGACAGGTCGGTTTAAATATGGCCGTGGAACTTTCCGATGCCGGGGTTTTAGAGCAGTATGGAGTTAAATTATTGGGTTCTTCACTTCATGCAATTAAGCATGCTGAAGACAGAGAACTTTTCAAAGAAGCTATGAAAGAGATTCATCAACCGGTCCCTGAAAGTGATATTTTTGAAGAGCTTGAACCGGCAATTGCGTTTGCCGATAAAATAGGATATCCCGTCATTATACGGCCTGCCTATACATTGGGCGGTACCGGCGGTGGTATTGCTCATGATCGCTACGAAATGGAAGAAATAGCAAACCGTGGTATCAAGCTTTCCCCTATCAATCAAATTCTTGTTGAACGTTCTGTTGCAGGTTGGAAAGAAGTCGAGTTTGAGGTTATGAGGGATGCATCGGATAATTGTATTATTGTCTGTGCTATGGAAAATCTTGACCCGGTAGGGGTACATACAGGCGATTCTATTGTTGTTGCACCGACACAAACCCTAACAGACGGGCAATATCAGATGATGCGTGCCGCTTCTTTGGATATTATCCGGTATTTGCAAATTGAAGGCGGATGTAATGTTCAATATGCCTTAGATACAAGAACAAATAATTATTATGTCATTGAAGTGAATCCCCGTGTAAGTCGTTCTTCGGCTTTGGCGTCCAAGGCAACGGGATATCCTATAGCAAAAGTGGCGGCAAAGATAGCTTTAGGTATGCGTTTAGATGAAATTACAAATGCAATTACTAAAAACACAAAAGCCTGCTTTGAACCATCCATAGATTATGTGGTTGTTAAATTCCCAAGATGGCCGTTTGAAAAATTTACATTGGCAGATCGGTCAATCGGAACTCAAATGAAAGCGACCGGAGAAGTAATGGCGTTGGACCGTACGTTAGAAGGTGCCTTATTAAAAGCATTGCGATCTTTGGAAGTAGGTGAAGGATATCTTCATCTGAAGAAATTAGAAGGGCAGTCATTATATGACATACGTTGTCTTCTTCACCGTATAGATAATGAAAGATTATTCGTTTTAGCGGAAGCACTCAGGCGTGGTATAGAGCCGGAAGAAATCAACAGAATTACCAAAATTGATTTATTCTTTATTTATAAAATCCAGAATATTATTCTTACGGAACGTTTATTGCTGAAAGAAGGACTTACCGAAGATACATTTAAAGCAGCTAAACGAATTCAGATGCCCGATTTTGCAATTGCTCATTTTGCGGAAGTATCAGTAAAAGATGTAGAGAGCTTTAAGAAAAAAATAAATTATCATGCCCGCTTCAAAATGGTAGACACTTGCGCAGCTGAATTCGAAGCACAAACACCTTATTATTATTCGACCTACGGAAGTGAAGATGAAGTACATTCACAGGGGACACAGTCTGTCATCGTTTTCGGCTCGGGACCGATCCGCATCGGACAGGGAATCGAATTCGATTATTGTTCTGTACATGCATCGTGGGCATTAACTAAAGCAGGTAAAAAATCTATAGTCATCAATAATAATCCGGAAACGGTATCAACAGATTTTGATACATCAGACGCTCTGTATTTTGAACCACTGACAGAAGAAGATGTGCTGGCTATTATTGACAAAGAAAAGCCGGAAGGAGTTATTTGTCAATTTGGCGGTCAAACAGCTATCAATTTAGCCACGCCTATGGCAAAACGGGGAATCAAAATCATTGGATCATCAAATGAGAGTATTGATATGGCAGAAGACAGGGAACGCTTTGATACCTTAATGGGACAGCTGGGGATTGCCAGACCGAAAGGTTGTCTTGTTGAAAGTGTGGAAGAAGCAATGGAAAAGACGGAAGAGCTTTCCTACCCTTTGATTGTACGTCCAAGCTATGTTCTTGGCGGCCGGGCTATGCAGATTGTATATGACCAGTCTGAACTTCGTCAGTACTTAAAAGAAGCAGTAGTGGCTTCTCATGAGCATCCCGTACTGATTGATCAGTATATGGTGGGACGAGAAGTGGAAATTGATGCAATTTCTGATGGCGTTGAAGTTTGTATTCCCGGAATTATGGAGCAGATTGAACGTTCCGGTGTTCACTCCGGAGATTCTTTTGCAGTATATCCTCCGCAGCATTTGACACAAGAGATTATTGATACATTGACAAAATATACAAGAGATATAGCTCGTGCTATGAATGTCAAGGGGCTTGTAAATATCCAATTCATTGTTGTGAAAGACAAGGTCTACGTTATTGAAGTTAATCCTCGTGCCAGCCGTACAGTACCTTTTATGAGTAAAATTACGGGAATTAATATGGTTGAGCACGCAACCAGAATTGCACTGGGTGAATCTTTGGAAGAGCAAGGATTGCCTTTGGGACTGGTACCGCGAAAGAATTACGTGGCTATTAAAGCACCTGTATTCTCTTTCTCAAAACTGGGACTTGTGGAAATTAAATTGGGACCGGAAATGAAGTCTACCGGAGAGGTTATGGGAATCGGACATACTTACCAAGAGGCTCTTTATAAAGCCGTTGTGGCTGCTAATTTGATGATACCTTCTCGTGGAAATATCTTAATTACAGTAAGTGACAGAGATAAACCTGAAACAGCAGAGTTGGCAAAAGGGTTCGTTAAATTGGGCTATAATTTAATCAGTACATCAGGAACGGGTGCTTATTTTAAAAACTTAGGCATACCTGTTGAAATTATCAAGAAAATTCACGAGAAGGGTGAAAACTGTGAGAAATATTTAAAATCAGGAAAAGTTGACTTGGTTTTGAACACCATTTCTTATGGGAGTCAAATAGAGCAGGAGGGGTATGATTTAAGACGAATTGCCGTAGAATTGGCCATACCATGTCTGACCTCTTTGGATACAGCAAAAGAAGTCCTTCGTGTCATGGCTGAATCGGGAAGTGAAGAAACAAAACATGTAGAGGCGGTTCAAGACTATATAAGGGAGGTTTAGCTTTGTCAGGCTATATAGAAAAAGGAGTTATCCGTCTGCATGAAAAAGTAGGGACAGATATATGGAGAATGCAGGCTGAATGGCCACTAACTGCTAAGGAAGCAAAGCCGGGACAATTTGTCCATGTAAGTGTAAATGATTCAAGCAAACTGCTGAGACGGCCGATTTCTATTGCAGGAACAGACCCCGTGAAAGGGCTTGTAGAAATCATTTATCGTGTTGTCGGCGAGGGAACAGAATGTCTTTCTTACATGAAGGTAGGAGATAAAATAGACAGTCTCGGGCCCCTTGGGACCAGTTTCTCGGTAAATGCAACGCATATTGTGGGCGTTGGCGGAGGAGTAGGAATTGCACCGATACTTTTTCTGGCGAGAAATGCATTGCCGGGACAGATGACCGTTGTCATCGGGGGAAGAAATAAAGCAGAAGTATTTTGGAAAGATTTTTTTCCTGAAAATATGAGAAAACTCATTGTCACTACTGATGACGGCTCATGTGGGATTAAAGGGTTTTCCGTTTCCGTATTACCGGATATTTTTGAAAAAGAAAATGTAAATCAAGTTTGTGTTTGCGGACCGGCAATCATGATGCGGACTACTGCAGAGATGGCGGGAAAATTCGGCATATACTGTGAGGTATCTATGGAAAGGCGGATGGGATGCGGAACCGGGACTTGTCTTGCTTGTGTATGCGATAAAATAAAGGGCGGGCATTATAAGGTCTGCCTCGATGGGCCCGTGTTTAATGCCGGTGAGGTGATTTTATGAAACTTGATGTAGATTTTTTGGGAATCCATATGAAGTCACCTTTAATTGCTGCTTCAGGAACTTTCGGTTTTGGCTTAGAGTATGAAGAGTATATGGATTTAAACCGGGTCGGGGCGATTTCATGTAAGGGTTTATCACTAAGTCCGTGGGCAGGAAATGAGGGAGTTCGCATTGCTGAAACATCTTCGGGGATATTAAATTGCATAGGTTTGGAAAATCCAGGAGTAGAATATTTTAAAATTAATTATTTACCGCGGTTAAAGAGATATGATGTTCCCATAATATGTAATGTGGTGGGAAAAGATATTGAAGAGTATGGAAAAGTAGCAAAAGCATTATCTGTGGACGGAGTACATGCATTGGAAATTAATATTTCTTGTCCTAATGTAAAACATGGGGGGATTTCTTTTGGCACTGATCCGAAAATGGCATATGAAGTGACAAGGGTAGTCAAGCAAAATACCAACCTTCCGGTTATTATGAAATTATCTCCCAATGTAACAGATATCGTTTCTATTGCTAAAGCGGTAGAAGAAGCAGGCGCTGATGCAATATCTCTTATTAATACATTAATGGGATTGGCTATTGATGCGAAAACAAGAAGGCCGGTTTTGGGAAATATTACCGGCGGATTATCAGGACCGGCTATCAAGCCCATAGCTCTTTATCTTGTTTGGAAAGTATGTCAGGCCGTTCATGTCCCGGTTTGCGGACTTGGAGGAATCATGACAGGAAAAGATGTGGCAGAGTTTATGATTGCAGGAGCTTGTACGGTGCAAGTGGGAACAGCTTCCATTGCCAGCCCGGATGCAATACCCCGAATTACCCGGGAGTTGGGAGTATGGTGCGACGAAAACCACGTGGAAGATATAAATGATATAATTGGTACATTGCAAATTTGAGTTTTATAAGAGCAGAGGCGTATTTCCTCTGCTTTTTATATTTTTATCAATCGCAAAAAGAAACAGAGCTTGATATACTGAATAAATGATGTGTCGGGTAAAAAACAAATCTCACAGGGGGATAATTATGAAAAAGGTAATATTTGATATAGATGGTGTTTTGCTGAGTGAGGAAAGGTATTTTGATGTATCAGGATTGGTCGTTTGGGAATGGTTGTATGGGAAAAAATATATGGGTCTGCCGTCTGAGCAGGATGATTTTGACGGTTCCTGTGTGAATGAAGGGCAGATAGCAGCTATCAGAAATAAAGTATGGGGAAAAGATTATCTGTTAAAATGGCTTAAATCAAAAGGAATAAACTCAAATTGGGATATGGTTCATGCTTATTTGGTTACATTAATGTGGTTGATGGCCAAGATTTACCAAAAGAGAAGTGATGGAGAAAGACTTTCTTTATCTTTTCGCAATGAGCAAGATGTGAAAAAAGCAGGAGAAATGCTTATGGGAATCCCCGTCCCTACGGCAGATTTGATTTTAGAACAATGGAAATCATGGATTTCTGAGGAGAGCAAGGGAAATGAAGTGATGATTTGCCTTGGCGAAAAGGCATCCCGGGGTTGGGGAAATAATGGGGAATGGGCTTTCCGGTTTTCTGAATTTTACAGGCTTCATGTAGAATTATTTCAGGTATGGTATCTGGGAGATGATGTTTTTATTCATAAGAACCATACGTTACCTTATAGTGATAATAAAGAAGGTTTCTTATCAAAGGAAATTGCATTGGCCGGAGCAGATACGATATGTTATATGTTCAGGGAATTAAAGAAACGTGGATATGAAATAGGTATTGCTACAGGTCGTGTCAGAGAAGAGATGGAAATCCCTTTAAAAAAATTCGGGTGGTATCAGGAATTCAATCCGCAGTATATTGGAACTGCCAGTGATGCGGATACGGCATCCCGGAAATGGCAGGGGATTTTTTTAGATAAACCGCATCCTTTTATATATCTATGTGGTATTTTCGGAAGAGATAAAAATAACTACCAATCTTATATTGACGGAGGCCGAATGGTTACTGATGGAGACGAGATTTATGTTTGCGGAGATTCTTATGCAGATTTATTAGGAGCTGAAAAGGCAGGAGCAAATTTCATAGGAGTTTCAAGTGGATTGGAAGGGGATCAGTTATCACAGCGATGTAAAGAAAGAGGTTTTCCGATTGTCAAAGAGGTTTTAGATGTATTAGATCTCTTAAAATAATTAAATAATAGATAAAACAGTGCTGTAAGTCTTTGTATTTTGCTATGTAGTGATATAAATGATAAAATAAAAAATAGATTTTATTACACTTTTATCCAGGTATATCGAAATGAGTGGCTTTCTTTCTCACGTATATGGTCAGAAAAAACTAAAAAGGGAATTGAAAAGGCTTTTAGATGCATCCCGGATTCCTCATACAATGATTTTTTATGGAGAGGAAGGCTTAGGGAAGACTACTGCCGCCTTGGACTTGGCAGCTTTGTTGACCGGTTCCTCTGATGCATTCTGGGAAGAAGTATCAGCATGGAAAGAATACTCTGACAAAGTACCTGTTCTGACGGCAGCAAGAGACAGTGTATGGTATATTCACCCGCTGGGAATGGAACTTAAAATAGAGCAGTTTCGTATTTTTACTGAAGCAATGTCAGTTTTTGATGGAAAACCTAAGGTTTGTATCATTGATGAGGCACAGACAATGATGCCTGTTATTGCCAATTCACTTTTGAAAACATTAGAAGAGCCGATAGAGAATGTATATTTTATTTTAATAACACATGATATACATGCACTTTTACCGACAATCAGATCACGAAGTGAAAGTTTCCCGTTTTTCCCCTTATCAAGGGAAGAGTATCATGACTTAATGCGGTCAGATCCCCAAAAATATAAATTTACCGATACATTAACAGAAGAAAATGTTTATCAATTGTCTGAGGGGAACCCCGGTATCACTTTAGATATATGTGGTGAAACTGAAAGCGTACAACCTGAGCGGGCAATGATTTTCTGGGAGACTTTGACTTGGGCTAAAGCACCTTTTTCCATGTTATCTGGATGGGAGATGAAAGACCGTAAAAATTTTTTGCGATTGCTCCGATGGATTATTTTAGTAGGGCGCGACCTGCTGGTTATTTCTACCATGCCAGAACTTTCAATGGAGAGATGTATACAGGTTTCCGTAAGAGAGAGGAAAGTTGCACCTTATTGGAGTAATGGACGTGCAGAAAAAGCGCTGACTATATTGGAAACGGCAGAAACAGGTTGTCGCAGATATATTTCGATAAAAAATATATGGGATATGATTTTAATTGAATTACAGCATATACAGAGAGGCAAATGAATGGAACAAGTAGTTGGTGTTCGTTTTAAAAAGGCCGGTAAAATTTATTATTTTTCTCCTAACGGTTTAGATTTAGAGCTTCATGATCCGGTGATTGTTGAGACCTCCAGAGGGATGGAGTATGGAAACATTGTGATAATACCGGAGAAGAATTTAAGTGCTGAGGACAATGGTCCGCTGAAACCAGTTGTAAGAAAAGCCACTATAAAAGATAAAGTACAAGCAGAACGGAATCTTGAAAGAGAAAAAGCGGCCTATGATATCTGCTTATCAAAAATAGAAAAGTTTAAAGTCCCAATGAAACTTCTTGGGGCAGAATATACTTTTGACAGAAGTAAGATTGTATTTTCTTTTACAGCTGACGGCAGGGTAGATTTTCGTGAACTGGTTAAAGAACTGGCATCTGTATTTCATACACGTATTGAATTACGCCAGGTGGGCGTCAGGGATGAAGCAAAGCAGGTAAACGGGATTGGTCCTTGCGGCAGACCATTATGCTGTGCTACTTACTTAGGAGAGTTTGCTCCCGTTTCTATTAAAATGGCAAAAAATCAAGGATTGTCATTGAATCCTACTAAAATTTCCGGAGTTTGCGGAAGGTTAATGTGTTGCCTCCGCTATGAAAATGATCAATATAATGAGGTTTCGCACAAAAAGAATTGTCCTCTCATGCAAAGTATAAACAAAACATTCCGGGTAGGGATGAAAGTTATTTCGGATGAAGGAGAAGGGCAGATTGTATATGTGAATTCACAAAAGCATAGTGTCCGGATACAGCTTGATGGGGGTCAGACAAAGACGATGTCCTGGGATTTAGTTGAACAGGTTGAAAATGAGTGAATGGATTTTAAATGAAGGCGAACGTTTGGATGATTTGGTCAGGGATGGTATGAAAATTATTCAAAGGCCCGACCAATTCTGTTTTTCATTAGACTCTGTGTTATTAGCTCATTATGTTACTTTAAAAGGCAATGACCGGATAGCGGATTTAGGAACCGGGACAGGAGTAATTTCATTGTTGTTGGCCTCACTCGGTGCCAAAAACATAGCAGCTTTTGAAATGAATCCGGTGATGGCTGATTTGGCAAAAAGAAATGTGATTAATAATCACAAAACAGATATAATTCGTGTGGTGGAAACAGATTACCGTGAAGCAAAGAAGTTTTACTCCTCCGGATACTTTACATCTGTAGTGGTCAATCCTCCTTACCGGCAGGTGGGAAGTGGGAGAATGAGCAGAAGTGAAGGGGTTGCATCTGCCAGTTATGAAATTAATGCGACACTGGACGAAGTGTTTCGAACGGCCAGGTATCTTTTAAAGTTTGGAGGGAGATTAACGATGGTGCATAGAGCAGATCGTCTGGCAGATTTGATTTCTTTAGGTCGGTCATACAGAATGGAACCTAAAAGAGTCCGGCCGGTTTATGCCCGATGTCATCATAGTGCGGTAAGAATCCTTATGGAATGGAGATATGGCGGAAATCCGGAGCTATTAATAGAGAATCCGCTTTTTATCCACAACCCAGACGGATCATATACAAATGAAATTCTTGAAATATACGGAAAGGAATCCCATGAATGAAGTAGAGCCTGGCACATTATATCTTGTGCCAACTCCGATAGGCAATTTATCGGATATGACACAACGGGCTGTTTCCGTTTTAGAAAATGTAGATTTAATTGCAGCAGAAGATACAAGACATTCAAAAATTCTATTAAATTATTTTCATATTTCCGGAGAGATTTTTTCTTATCATGAACATAATAAGAAATTGGCAGGGCCGAAAATTATAAAACTTCTGCAAGAGGGGAAATCAGTGGCTCAATGCAGCGATGCAGGAATGCCTGTTATTTCCGATCCGGGAGCAGATTTAGTTAAACTGGCCATTGATTCGGGAATTAAAGTAATACCGCTTCCGGGGCCTAATGCGGCATTAACTGCACTGATAGCCTCCGGATTGGATGCCAGACAATTTCTTTTTGTCGGATTTTTACCTAAAATAACAGCTAAGAAGAAAAAATTATTGTATGATATACAGCATGTGCCTGTGACACTTATTTTCTATGAAGCACCTCACAGACTAAAAGAAACTCTTATGGTATTAAGGCGTGAATTGGGAAATAGAAAAGCTGTTTTGGCACGTGAGCTTACTAAAAAGTTCGAAACCTTCCAACGGGGAAATTTAGATGAACTGTTAACTACACTGGAAATAACACCGCCGAGAGGGGAATATGTTATTTTATTGGATAGAGCCTCGGAGGACTTTGAAGTAAAAGATGATAATATATCATGGGAGGCGGCAGCTCTTGAATTATCCAAAAAAACATCCTTAAAAGAGGCGGCAAGAGAGATTGCACTGTCGTACCATTTATCCCGCAGAGAAGTTTATCAATATCTTTTAAATCAAAAAGAAGATAATGAGTGATATATTCGTTAATATGGCTAAAAAGAAGTATATAAATAAAAATAGCAGGGGGCTTATGATGAACGGAAAACCAAAGTATTATATTACAACACCTATTTATTATCCCAGTGCAAAACTGCATATCGGGCATACCTATTGCACATCGATTGCAGATAGTATGGCCAGGTTTAAACGACTTGACGGATATGACGTCATGTTTTTGACAGGTTCTGATGAACACGGACAGAAAATAGAAGAAAAGGCAGAAGAGGCAGGAGTAACGCCTATAGAATATGTCGATAATATAGTGGCACTATTTAAGCAGCTTTGGCGGGAATTAAATATCAGCAATGATGACTTTATCCGTACAACAGAAGAAAGACACAGCAAGGTCGTACAAATGCTTTTTCAAAGAGCGTATGACCGGGGGGATATTTATCTGGGGAAATATGAGGGCTGGTATTGCATACCGGATGAAACATTTTGGCCGGAAAATAAGTTGACAGAATATCATGTCTGCCCGGATTGCGGACGTCCTTTGAAAAGAATCAGCGAAGATGCATATTTTTTCAGAATGTCAAAATATGCAGACCGGTGGATGAAATTTATTGAAGAAAATCCGGATTTTATACAACCTGCTTCCCGCAGAAATGAAATGATCCAATTTGTAAAGAGCGGTTTGGAGGATCTTTGTGTTTCTCGGACAAGCTTTACCTGGGGAATTCCTGTTCCTTTCGATTCTAAGCATGTTGTTTATGTCTGGTTTGATGCTTTAGTAAATTATGTTACTGCTGCAGGCATTATAGATAATCCTGAAAAGTTTGATGAATTTTGGCCGGCAGATGTACATCTGGTAGGGAAAGAAATTGTTAGGTTTCATGCAATAATCTGGCCGATTATGTTAATGAGTCTGGGGATAGAATTACCTAAAAAGATTTATGGCCACGGATGGCTCATTGTAGACGGCGAAAAAATGTCCAAGTCTAAAGGGAATGTAGTGGATCCGATTCCGTTATTGCAGGAGTTCGGGTCTGATGCCATTCGTTATTATTTATTAAATGACATCCAATTGGGGCAGGATGGTAATTTTAGCCGTGAACGTCTGATTAACCGAATCAATTCGGATTTATCGAATGACTTGGGAAATCTGCTCCATCGCAGTTTATCCATGGTAGAAAAATACAGAAACGGATTTATTTCAAAAGGAGATCCGACTCTGAATGAATCTGTATATGAGGCATCAACTGAAATTGAACGCCATGCAGAAGAAACTTTATTGGCTTTCCGGCGAGATATGGATGAATGGAAAATAAATGATGCTTTAAAGGCTGTATGGACTTATGTAAGATCATTAAACAAATATATTGATGTAACTATGCCTTGGAATTTGGCCAAAGAAGATTCACAGAGACAGGTATTGGATGCAGTACTTTATCATTTATGTGAAGGAATGCGGTTTGTTTCTCTCATGGTAGAACCGGTAATTCCTATAGCTGCAGAAAAAATTTGGGAACAGTTGGGACTTAAAGATTTTAAAGAGAAGACATATGCAGATCTTTCTTGGGGAGGACTGGAAGAAGGGACAAAGGTTAATAAAGGAGATCCCATTTTTCCGCGCATTGAATTAGACAAAGAAGTAACAGAACCTGAAAAAGAAAAAGTAGAAGTAATGAAAAAAGAAACTGTTCCGCAAATTACGATTGATGATTTCTTTAAAACGGAATTGCGGGTAGCAGAAATTTTGACGGCAGAAAAAGTGGAGAAATCTAAAAAACTTATTCATATGACTGTTTCACTTGGAGAAGAAACACGGAGTGTTGTAAGTGGTATTGCTGATTATTATGAACCGTCCGAATTAATTGGAAAGCATGTTATTTTCGTTTCAAACTTAAAGCCTGCGAAGCTGATGGGAATTGAATCCCAGGGAATGATTCTGGCCGCATCAAAAGATGGTAAATTGGTTGTACCATTTGTTGATATGCCTGCAGGAGCTAAAGTAAAGTAATGAAACCTTTTGATACTCATGCTCATTTGTATGATAAGCAGTTTGATAAAGATCGGGAATATGTGCTTGCTGATACATTTCAAAAGCTTGATTATGTACTATGCCCTTCTGAAAATTTAGAGACAAGCCTGAAAACAGTTCAGCTGGTAGAGGAATATCCATGCATTTATGGTGCGGTGGGTATTCATCCGCATGAGACCGGTTTTACAACAGAAAGCGTGATTGAAAAGATTACAGATTTGGCAAGACAAAATAAGAAAATAAAAGCTATCGGAGAAATCGGTCTTGATTACTATCATCTTCGCAGTCCAAAGGAAATACAGCAAAAATGGTTTAAGCGTCAAATAGAAATCGGCATTGATCTTAATTTACCGGTTATTATTCATGATAGAGATGCTCATGGCGATACACTTCAAATTTTGAAAGAATTTAATAACCGCAAGCTAAGGGGGATAATACACTGTTTTAGCGGAAGTATAGAATTTGCCAAAGAGATTATAAAGCTGGGATTTTTCATATCTTTTTCCGGCTCATTGGTATTTCCCGGAAGCACAAGATTGAAGCAAGTTGCAAGAGAAATTTCACTGGATAATATATTAATAGAAACGGACAGCCCGTATCTGTCTCCGCCGCCTCATAGGGGAGAAAGAAATTACCCGGGGAATGTCATTTATGTGGCAGAAGAAATTGGTGCATTAAAAGGAACTTCTGTGAGCCGGGTCATTCGTCAAACAAAAGAAAATGCAATGAATATCTATCAGATATAAAATCAAAAGAGAATTTGCTGATTATAAAAGGAGATGCAAGTTCTCTTTTTATATACCGAACAAATAGTGGTATAATTTATTAAAATATTCATTTATAATGGTTTATCTGGGGAGCATATGAAAAATATAGGAGAAAGTTTTTTACAAAGTCAAATAAAAGAAACTTGCATAGCGGTTATTGGCGATATTATGCTTGACCGTTATATTACGGGCAGTGTTAATCGTATATCTCCGGAAGCACCGGTTCCCGTTCATCTTGTAAAATCACAACGAATGGTTCCCGGCGGAGCAGCAAATACGGCTGCCAATTTAAGTTCTTTAGGATGCCGAGTTTTTTTGGCCGGAATGCGGGGAAAAGATAATGACGGACAGAAACTGGAAGAACTTCTCAGCGAATCAGGCATAGATTATTCAGGGGTAATGACAATATCTGATTACCATACGACCTCAAAAGTCAGGATTCTTGGGGCCGGACAACAAATGCTGCGTCTTGACTATGAAGAGAATAAAATAGCTGATGATTCAGTAATAAAGACACTTTTATCATGGCTTGAAAAACTTTTAGAGAATAAAATAGGGTGTATTGTTCTTTCAGATTACGGCAAAGGAATGGTGACACCAGTATTAGCTCAAAAAGTAATCCGATTAGGGTGTTTACATGAAGTTCCGGTCCTGGTAGATCCAAAGGGGACGGATTGGACTAAGTATAGCGGGGCTTACGGAATTACTCCTAATGTCAAGGAATTATCGGATTGTATCGGGAAGAAAATAGAGAACGAGGACAAAAAGATTGAAGAAGCAGGGCAAAAAATAAGAAAAAAGTATCAACTTAAAAATCTTTTTATTACCAGATCAGAAAAAGGCTTGACCTGCATTAACAGTGAGGGAACGATTCATAAAGCCTCTGTGGCACAGTCGGTTTTTGATGTATCAGGAGCAGGCGATACCGTTATGGCGGTATTAGCCGCAGCTACTGCGAAAAAGATAGAGATAGAAACAACTCTTGAATTAGCGAATATAGCGGCAGGAATAGCGGTATCAAAAGTAGGGACGTATCAGGTAAAAAGAGAAGAATTGCTTGCCGCCTGGCAGGATGTTGCATGCATGCTAAGGCAATATAAGCCGCTAAGTTGGAGCGAAGCACAGGAAAAGGTTGCATTATGGAGAAGCCGGGGAGAAAAGATTGTTTTTACTAACGGATGCTTTGATATTCTTCACAGAGGACATATTACCTATTTACAGCAAGCGGCTTCTTTAGGGAATCGACTTATAATAGGTTTAAATTCCGATAAGTCTGTTAAACGGTTGAAAGGAGAAGAACGACCTGTAAACGGTGAGCTGGACCGTGCATTTATTCTTGATTCTCTCCGCATGGTGGATGAGGTTGTGATTTTTGAAGAAGATACACCGGAAAAATTATTGTCGCTTTTGAAACCTGATATTCTGGCTAAGGGCGGGGATTACAAGGTAGAAGAAATTGCCGGCCGAGAATTTGCCGATAAAGTTGAAATATTACCATTCGTAAAAGGGTATTCGACGACGAAAGTTATCGGGCAAATAAAGAAAAAATAATACAAAAATCTTCTTATCCGGATGAAGTAAACGAGATAAGAAGATTTTTTATTTTGATAATAAATCAATGGTGACTCTTATTGTAGAAAAAGGCTGTTACCGCAATTAATATGATGTTTAAAAGGCCGACAATGAAAAGCCCCAGAGATGTATCCAGAATTTCTAAAATAAAGCTTACAAAAAGACTGCCGAACGGAGCACTGCCTAAAAATAAAAAGGTGTATAACCCCATAATTCTTCCGATATATTCTTTGGGTGTGGCAGATTGGATAACAGTATTACAATTAATCAGAAATAAAATAATACTGGCACCTTCCAAAGCAAAAATCATCATGGAAATGTAAAAGTGAGAAATGTAACTGACACTCATGAGCATAAATCCGCATAATCCTGCCATCAAAAAAATGCTCTTTTGGGATAGTGCTCTGGGTGCTGTTGCAGAAATAATTCCACTGATCATAGATCCTGTACCGATAGCAAATAAGATTGAGCTGAATCCGTTAAGGCCTGCATGAAGAACGCGGTCTGCAAAAAGGGGACCGTAGGTTCCCACATTTAAGATAAGACTGCTTACAATTCCTACGGAAATAAGATTGGATAGGATAACAGGATTCTGTTTTGCTAATTTTATTCCGCTGATTAATTCTTTGAAGGGATGTTTTTTTTCACCCTCATATGGCGGTGAATTTACATTGATATGCTTGTATGCATAGAGAATAGGAATTAATGACAGCGCATTCAAGAAAAACAAGGAGCTGTATGACAAGTAAGATAGAAGAAAAGCGGCTAATAATGGACCAAACATACGTGTAATATTGAAGTTTGCAGAGTTTAAACTGATGGCACTGTGTAGTGCTTTAGGTCCGACCAGTTCCGGCATAAAGGCAAGACGGGCAGGCATATCAAATGCATCAATTGTACCGCAAAAAAATGCAAAGAATAAAATCCAATAATATGTTTCATTTCCTGTCCATAATAATAATCCGAGTAATGTTGCCTGGATAATGTACATAAACTGCGTACCCATCAGGATTTTTCTTTTATTATGATAATCAACCCATATACCGGCACCCAGTGTAAATAGAAAACTGGGTGCGAATTGGCAAGCCGAAAGCAGGCCCAGAAGAATAGCAGAATCTGTCAGCTTATAAACAAGCCACTGCTGTGCGGTAAGCTGTAACCAGAATCCGATGAGAGCTACCCACTGGGTAATCCAAAAAATCCGATAGTTTTTTATCTGTAAAGCAGGGAAAAATTTTATTATTTTTTCTAACATAGTGAATACTTTCCGATAAAAAATGGTTATTTCCAGTAAAATAATTTGATAATTAAAATACAAATTATATCAAGTAAACCGATAGCAAGAAGGCCATTGGCAGTTCCCGAATATTCAATCGTGCTGCTGACAATAAGACTCCCGAAAGGAGTGGCACCCAAAAATACCAGCCCGTAAAGACTCATAACACGGCCAAGGTAAATAGGATTTGTTTCAAATTGAATGATAGTATTAAAGTTTACAATGCTTATGATGGCAGTAAATCCAATAGCTGCATATAAAAGCAAAGCAAGGTAAAGTTCGGAAGTCTGGCTTACTATAACCAAAGATAGTCCGCAAAGAAGAGATGAATAAAAGGGAACAAACTGATGGGGTACTTTTTTCCCGGAAGCGGAGAGAAGTCCTCCAATCATAGATCCAGCACCTACAGAAAAAAGAATTTTGCTAAATCCGTCTAACCCGGCATGAAGAATTTGATCTGCAAAAGGAGGGCCATAGGTTCCGAAATTTAATATCAAGCCACTGACAACAGCAACACCAAGCAGATTTGAAAAAATAGTTTTATGTTCCCACGTGTAGGAAATACCGGCTTTAATTTCCCATAGGGCATCTTTTGTTTGATTAAGAGAAGCAGGTTCGTCAACTTTTATAAAATAGTACATTATTAAGATGGGAATCAAGCAAAGGGAATCAAGGAAAAAAATGGTGCTATAGCTAAAATAAGATAATAAAAATGCGGCAAGTATAGGGCCTAGCATCCGCGTAATATTGAAATTGGTTGAATTGAGGCTGACAGCACTCTTCAAAAAATTTTTACCTACCAGATAGGGCATAAAGGCCATTCTGGCAGGCAGGTCTATGCAGTCAATAGTTCCCAGTAAAAAAGCAAATAATAAAATCCATTGATAATTTGTATGACCGGTCCAAAGAATAAATCCTAAGAAAAAAGCTTGCAACATATATAAAAATTGGGTAATAAATAAAATATTCTTCTTTTTATATCTGTCAATTAAGAAGCCGGTCCACAAAGAAAAGAGTAGGCTTGGCAGATATTGCATAGTACTAAGCAACCCAAGCAAAAGAGGTGACTGGGTGATTTCATAAACAACCCATTGCTGGGCTGTTAATTGCATCCACAGTCCCATTAAAGCAGCCCATTGGGAGATAAAGAAAATACGATAGTTTTGAACGGTAAGAGCCGGGAATAGGTTGAAAATTTTTAATTTATTCATTTATTATCCTTGTATACATTTAATATACATTTATAGTACCATATGGGTAAAGGACGAATGGAGGATGAAAAATGACAAAAAAAAAGTCGTGGTATGCTGTGAAAAAAGGGCGGAAAACAGGACTTTTTGAAAACTGGGAAGATTGCAAGCATCAGGTTATGGGGTATGCCGGAGCTGAGTATAAAGGTTTTTATTCAAAAGAAGAAGCGGAAATGTATCTGGGGATTCATTCTATTGATAATATAGAGACAGATGAAAGCAATTGCCCTGGTCGTTTAATTGCTTATGTAGATGGTTCTTATATGACGAATTTGCCGGATAGATTTTCATTTGGCGTAGTTTTTATTTACGAAGGTAAAATTGAAACCTATGCTGAAAAAATAGTCAGTCCCGAAGAAGCTACTATGAGAAATGTGGCGGGAGAAATTCATGGAGCTGCCTATGCCATGGAGACCTGTTTAAAAAGGGGAATTCCCGAACTGGATTTGTATTATGATTATGCGGGGATTGAAAAATGGTGTACCGGAGAATGGAAAGCAAATAAAAAAGGAACTAAAGCGTTGCAAAATTATTATGCATCGGTGAAAAATGAACTTACGGTTCACTTTCATAAGGTAGCAAGCCATACCGGGGTTATTTATAATGAAATGGCTGACCGACTTGCCAAATCAGCGTTAGAGGTGAAATAACAATTTGTGAAACAGATAAAACCCCCTGTTCAGGTGGAAAGGGGGTTTTGGGGATAGTTGATTTACTTTTTGTTAACTTTTTTTGATAAGAAATTTCCTGCCCATTGGATAAGTTGGACTATAACAATAAGAACTAATATGGTGGCAATCATAACATCTGCCTGAAACCGTTGATAACCGTAACGTATTGCCAAGTCACCCAGTCCGCCGCCACCAATCGTACCGGCCATGGCAGAAGAGCCAATCAATGTAACAATGACCACGGTTATATTCTGAATAACGGAAGGAAGTGCTTCAGGTATAAGTACTTTACATATAATTTGTATAGGTGTCGCTCCCATCGATTCGGCAGCTTCAATCAATCCGAAGGGAATTTCGCGGATTGAAGTTTCTACCATGCGGGCTGTATAAGGAATAGCGGCTAAAGTTAATGGAACAATAGCTGCTGTAGTACCGATAGAAGTTCCGGCTACCAATCTGGTAAGAGGGATAATCGCTACCATTAAAATGATAAAAGGAATTGAACGCACCATATTAATCAAAAAAGAAAGTGGTTTATTAAGCATGGAACAAGATAAAATATTATTTTTTTCTGTGACAACTAAAAGTATTCCCAAAGGAATCCCTATGATAGCAGCTAATACAGCAGAAATTGAAAGCATGTATAAAGTTTCTGCTAAACTTTTTAAAAGTAAATTAATCATTGTGGGGGACATATCCGATCACCTCGCTTGTAATAGGTAGAGAATTTAAATGTTCCAGAGCATCTATAAGATCCTTATCATTGCCGGCAATCATGATAAGAAGCCGACCAAAAGAAATATTTTGTATGTAATCAATAGAGCCGTAAAGAATACTTACATCCAGGTTATACTCTTTTATAAGATTGGCAATGATAGGTTCATTGGTTACATCACCTCTGAAAGATAGAGAAATTAATGTACCGTCAGAATCGGATTGTTTTTCTTGGCGGATGTCCATGTGGGCTAATTGTTTCGGCAACTCGGAAGACATAACAGAACCGACAAATTTTTTAAGTGTCTCTGTTTGCGGATTAGTAAACAAATCGACAACGGCTCCTTCTTCAATAATTCTTCCTTGTTGAATAACTGCCACATGCTGAGCAATTTCCTTGATGACTTCCATCTGATGGGTAATTAAAATAATAGTTATACCCATTTTCTTATTAATATCTCTCAAAAGCTGAAGGATAGATTTTACAGTTTGGGGATCCAAAGCACTGGTAGCTTCATCAGAAAGTAGTACAGATGGATTGGAAACAATGGCTCTGGCAATACCTACACGCTGTTTTTGTCCGCCTGAAAGTTGGGAGGGATACTTGTTTTTGTAACTTGTAAGACCGACTAACTCCAATATTTCATCGATTCTCTTTTTTTGTTCTGCTGCTGGGATATTTGAAAGCTCCAAGGGAAATGCTACATTTTGATACACAGTACGGTTAGAAAGTAAGTTAAAGTGCTGGAATATCATGCCGATATCTTTACGTGCATTTCTCAATTCTTTGCCGGATAATTTCATCATATTTTTGCCGTTTACAATTACTTCACCGGAAGTTGGCGGTTCCAGCATGTTAATACACCGGACAAGAGTTGATTTTCCGGCACCGGACTGCCCGACAATACCAAAAATTTCTCCATCCCGGATTGTCAGATTGATATCATCTAAGGCCTTGTATTTTCCAAAGGTTTTATTGATATGCTTTAGTTCAATCATAGATATCTCCTTATAAATAAAAAAACTTCATCAGAAGATGAAAGTTCTGTAAACATCATCTTCCGGATTATTTACCCGCTGGACTTGGCACCGTTTTCATAAAGAATGGTTGCCGTAGTTTCATAGGGCCAGTCCCTCCACTACTCCTGATGAATTTGATTTCTATTCAAATATAAAGCTATCTTACATATTGGATAAAAAAAAGTCAATACTAAAAAATAAATAATTGTTGAAATTTTAAATTATATTTGTCTGCTTTGCAACAGAAATGCTATAATACTCTAAAGTGTAAAAGCTAAATGAATGCGTTTTATAAGGTCGGAAGGAGTTTCGCATGAGTGTAAATCAAAGACTTGTAAATGAGTTGAATGACAAATTATTTGATACGATTTTACGACTTGAAACCAGAGAAGAGTGTTATGAGTTTTTTGAAGATTTATGTACAATCAATGAATTAAGGGATATGTCACAACGGTTAGAGGTGGCAAGAATGCTGCGAAAAGGCGAGAAATATGAAAATATAGAGCAGGCAACCGGTGCATCTACAGCTACAATAAGCCGGGTAAAACGAGCATTGATGTATGGTGCAGACGGGTACTGTCATATTCTGCAAAAAGAGGAGGAAAAAGAATGACTGATAATTATCTGGAAATGACTCATACGGGATTTAAGGCATATGATATCCGAGGAGTAGTTCCTACTGAAATTAATGAAGAGCTTGCGTATCGTGTGGGTCGTGCGTATGCCGAGTTATATCATCCCAAGACGATGAGTATCGGGTATGATATCCGTCCAAGTTCCATTTCAATTTGCGAAGCGGCCATAAGAGGATTAACAGATGGTGGTGTTGATGTATATAATATAGGACTTTGCGGTACGGAAATGGTTTATTTTACAACATTTCATTATGGACTAGACGGTGGTTTTATGATTACCGCAAGTCATAATCCTTCTGATAATAATGGAATTAAAATTGTTCGTGAGAAGGGGATTCCGGTCAGTGCGGACAGTGGATTAAAAGATATAGAAAGACTGGCATTTTCAGGAGAATTTACGGAAAACAAAAATAAAGGACAGATATATACTAAAAACATTATGGATGATTATATAAAATGCTTGTTATCCTTCATCGATGTAGAAAAGTTAAAGCAATTAAAGGTGGTTGTTGATGCGGGGAATGGTTGTGCGAATATTTGTTTTGAAAATTTGAAAAAGCACTTACCATTTCATTTTATTGAGCTTTATATGAATCCTAATCCCGATTTCCCTCATGGTGTACCAAATCCGATGTTAGAAAAATGTAGAGAACCCTTAGTGAAAACAGTGTTGAGAGAAAAAGCAGATTTGGGAATTGCGTGGGATGGTGATTTTGACAGATGCTTTTTTATTGATCACAAAGGAAATTTTGTTGAAGGATATTATATGGTGGCATTACTTGCCAAATATTTTTTACAAAGAAATAAAGGAGAAACTATTGTTCATGATCCGAGGGTATATTGGTGCACTCAAAAGGTTTGCAAAGAACTGAGAGGTGTACCGGTAGAATCTAAGGGGGGGCATGCCTTCATGAAAGAGACTATGAGAAGAGTAAAAGGGATATATGGAGCGGAAAATAGTGCTCACCATTTTTTTAGAGATTTCTCGTATTGTGACAGCGGTATGATTCCATGGTTAATTGTGACGCAGATAATAAGTGAAACGGGAATATCGCTGAATGAATTAATTAGTGAGATGGAAAGGGAGTATCCCTGTAGCGGAGAAATTAATTTACCTGTTGCAGGTGTAGATAGAATTTTAGCCGAAGTAGAAAAAAAATATCAGCACGAAGCAAATGAAATACAACATATCGACGGACTGGGTATGAGTTTCTCAAAATGGAGATTCAGTCTCCGTGCTTCTAATACAGAACCGTTAATCAGATTTAATATGGAAACCAAAGGAGACCGAAAACTTCTGGAAGAAAAACAAAAAGAGCTAATAAGCTTTATCAAAAATTTAAAATAATATGGCATAGTTTTATATAAAATACCTTCTGCCGTTTTTAAATCATTGGCAGAAGGTATTTTATATGGCTTATTGTAATAAACATTAGTAATTACTATTTAGATTTGTTATGATTTGATATATAAATAATTTGTAAGTCATAAGGGAAGGTATTTATATTTATGTTTGAGCCAATTATAAGTTTAATTAAAGAATGGAGCGTGGCAGGAATATTTTTGCGCTTATTATTAGCCACTGCTGTAGGAGTTATTATCGGATTGGACAGAGGATATAAGAATAAAGGAGCCGGAATAAAAACACATGCATTGGTTTGCCTTGGTGCGGCTATGTCCATGATAGTTAATGAGTATGTTTTTCGTGAATTTCCCGGTTCTAATACAGATATTACTCGTATTGGAGCACAGGTCATCAGCGGAATCGGATTTCTTGGCGTTGGGACAATCATGATTACCGGCCGGAATGAGGTGAAAGGTCTTACAACGGCGGCCGGATTATGGGCTTGTGCAGGGATCGGATTGTCAGCCGGAATAGGTTTTGCAGAAGGAACAGTTTTAGCTCTTATATTCATTATTATTATTTTAAAAGTGCTGGATCCGCTTGATAAAAAGATGCATCGAAATTCTAAAAATTTAGATTTATATCTTGAGTTCAAAGATAGTGAGGGAATTCGAAAGTTTATAGAGGATCTTAGGAATAAAAATGTAAATATTATTGATTTGGATTTCAGAAAGGACCGATTGGGGCGAAACATGCCGGTTGCTACAGTTTCAGTAAAACTACCTTATTATGGCAAAAAGATGGAGTTTAAAGAATATTTGCGGAACATGGAGTTTATTACTTATTTTGAGGAAGTGTAGTATAAAATAAAGGTTGACAGAAATTAAAAAAAGTGTATCATAACAATTATAAATGTGAAGATAGAGACAAGATGTATTCACTCCTCATTTAAGAGAATCCGTGGCTGGTGTAAACGGATATGAAGGTGAGTGCATTACCACTCTTGAACAGGAAAACGGAAAAAAGTATGTTTTCACGATTTGGTATCGTTATAGACCAGTAAAGTAGAGCAGTGCTCTAATTTGGGTGGAACCACGGAATTAGACTTTCGTCCCTTAGGGATGGGAGTTTTTTATTTTGTTGAAGAGATGTTTTCCTAAGTATGGGTTTATCTCTGGAAAGAAAAGAGGACATTATGATAAAAATCACATTAAAAGATGGCAAAGAGTTAGAGTTCGAGAAACCAGTTCCTTTGTTTGAGGCGGTTAAACGTATATCCAATAGTTTGGCAAAAGAAGCTGTAGTTGCCAAAGTCGACGGGCATATTACCGATCTTCGTGAAAATATTGCAGCGGGGACACAAGTTGAATTTTTCACAAAGGAAGATAAAGAAGGGCTAATGACATTGCGTCATAGTGCAGCACATGTTATGGCACAAGCAATACAACATTTATATCCGGGGACAAAATTTGCAATTGGTCCGGCTATTGAAGACGGATTTTACTATGATTTAGAATCTGATCATATGTTCAGCCAGGAGGATTTTGCGGCTATAGAAAAAGAAATGGCCAAAATATGCAAAGAAAATCTCCCTATCGAGAAAAAAATATTAAATCGAGAAGCAGCTCTTTCATTTTTTAAAGAAAAAAATCAGACTTATAAAGTTATGCTTATTCAGGATTTACCGGAAGATGCGGTAATTTCAACCTATACTCAAGGTGATTTTACTGATTTGTGCAGAGGTCCACATATCCGTTCTACCGGGAAATTAAAAACTTTTAAGCTTATGACCGTAGCAGGTGCTTATTGGCGTGGTGATGAGAAAAATAAAATGCTCCAAAGAATTTATGCCACTGCATTTTTCAACAAAGAAGAATTAGAACATTTCTTATTTGTCAGAGAAGAAGCAGAGAAGCGGGATCATAGGAAATTAGGCAAGCAATTAGATTTATTTTCATTTCATGAAGAGGGGCCGGGATTCCCATTCTTTCATCCGAAGGGAATGGTTATCCGCAACCAGCTGATGGAATATGAAAGAGAGTTATTTACGGAGTTTGGTTATGAAGAAATTATGACTCCAATCATTCTTTCAAAAAATCTTTGGGTGCAATCCGGGCACTGGGAACATTATAAAGAAAATATGTATCTGACTGAAATTGATGAGGAAGAATATGCAATAAAGCCGATGAATTGCCCGGGAGGAATTCTTTATTATAAGACGCAGCAACACTCTTACAGGGAATTACCTAAGCGTGTAGGAGAGTTTGGGATTGTCCATCGTCATGAGCTTCACGGGGCGTTGCATGGTTTGTTCAGAGTACGTGTATTTACTCAGGATGATGCACATATCTTTATGACACAAGAGCAAATGAAAGACGAAGTTGTTAAGACTATGGAAATGTATAGGAAGCTTTATAATGTATTTGGTCTTGAGTATCATGTAGAACTTTCCACCCGGCCCGAAAATTCAATGGGTTCTGATGAGCTGTGGGAAATCGCCACGAATGCACTTAAAGATGCCATTGAATCGGCCAAAGTACCTTACATAGTTAATGAGGGAGATGGTGCTTTTTACGGACCGAAACTCGACTTCCATATTAAAGATTGTTTAGGTCGTACATGGCAGTGCGGGACAATACAAATGGACATGCAGCTTCCTGAACGCTTTGATGTTAATTATATTGGTGAGGATGGAGAAAAGCATCGTGCAGTTATGCTTCATCGTGCAGGATATGGTTCATTGGAAAGATTTATCGGTATCCTTATTGAACATTTTGCCGGAGCATTCCCGACATGGATTGCACCGGTACAGGTGAAAATTATTCCTGTAACAGAAAAACATTTGTCCTATGCCAAATCAGTATCTGAAGCATTAAAAGGCTCAAAAATTCGTGTCGAGGTTGAGGATGGCAATGATACGTTAGGATATAAAATCAGAAAAGCACAACTAGAAAAAGTTCCCTATATGCTTATCGTGGGGGATAAAGAAATGCAATCACATAGCGTTTCAATCCGCAGTCGCAAAAATGGTGATGAAGGGGCCGCACCATTAGCCATGTTTATCGCTAATTTGATTCGCGAAATTAAGAGCAGGGATTATTAATATGACAAGAGAATATCAAAGCGGTGATGTCGGGAGGGCAGCACTGCGCATGGCGCTCTCTGAAACGAGAACAGATGAAAACAATTTAAAAGAAGAATTGGCAGAGTCAGAAATAAGAGCTGTAGCTGTAAATTTTGGGGGTAAATTTTTAGAGGTGCTTCCTAAAATTTATGAATCTGCGATTGTTGCCGCACAAAGGCAGCATGTGATTAGTGATACACATGTGGGAGACGGATCTGTACTCGGTGGCGTTGAGTCGGCAATTGACCAAATTAAGCTGAAAGCGATTGGAATGAATGTAGGTGGGAAAATAGGAATTGCCCGATGGAAAGAGCATCTTTGTGTTGCTGTTTATGTAGGGGTCGGAGTCCTTCGGTTTAATGAGGTTGCCGTGGGTATGGCTCATCGTGTACTTCGAGATGATATTGATGCTAAAAATAAAATTTAATAATTGTCAATTTATTTGACAGAGAATGATAAATCAGATATAATATCTTTTGTAATAATTGCAAGCAGAAGTCATCCGCTTCTCACCTTACAAGGCGAAGGCTACTAAGGTTTTGTAGGAACTTTTAAGGCGGACGGTATATGCTGTCCGCCTTTTACTTGCAATATATACTTTTAGGAGGTGAATAGAATAGCAAAGGAACTTAGTATCAATGAAGAAATTCGTGCAAAAGAAGTACGGGTTGTCAGCGATACAAACGAACAGCTGGGAATTATGACGCTTCGGGATGCGATTCATATAGCTGAAGATCAGGGACTTGATCTTGTGGAAGTGGCACCGAACGGTCGTCCGCCGGTATGCCGTATTATGAATTACGGCAAGTACAGATATGAGCAGCAAAAACGAGACAAGGAAGCAAAGAAAAAACAGAAAGTTTTCCAGTTGAAAGAAGTTAAGCTTCGTCCCAATATTGAAGCCCACGACTTTAATGTGAAGCTGAAAAATGCACAACGTTTTTTAAACGATGGAAACAAGGTTAAAGTGACTATTATGTTCCGCGGCAGAGAAATGACTCACCCTGAACTTGGTGAAGAGGTTCTTGAACGATTCGCAAAAGAGCTTGGTGATTTGATTATCCGTGAAAAACCACCTAAGTTGGAAGGTCGTAATCTGACCATGGTTGTTGGTCCAAAAGTATAATAAAGGAGAAAAAGTAAATGCCGAAAATGAAAACCCGCCGTGCAGCGGCAAAACGTTTTACTGAAACCGGCTCAGGCCAGTTCAAGAGAAATAAGGCTTTTAAGAGCCATATATTGGAAAAAAAGTCCCCTAAGAGAAAAAGAAATTTCAGAAAAGCAGCATTAGTGTCGAAGTCTGATTACAAACGTGTAGCAAGATTGCTGCCAAACGGCTAATAAGGAGGATTTAATAGAATGGCAAGAGTTAAAGTCGGTGTTACCGCACATGCAAGACATAAAAAGATATTAAAAATGGCGAAAGGCTATAGAGGCGCTCGTCATGCTCAATTTAAAAAAGCTAACGAATTAGTAATGAAGGCTCTCTACTATGCAAGAAGAGACCGCAGAGCAAAGAAGAGAGAGTTCCGCAAGCTTTGGATTGTTCGTATCAATGCAGCAGCTAGAATGAACGGACTTACTTACAGTCGCTTGATTTCAGGGTTGACAAGAGCCGGCATTGAAGTTAATCGTAAAATGTTGTCTGATATGGCAATTCATGATCCTGCCGGGTTTACAAAAATTTGTGAAGCTGCTAAAAACGCATAATTATAATAAAAAACACCTTTCCGCTGTAGAGGAAAGGTGTTTTTTATTACTTATTTAACAATATTTTTTAAAGTGCCGATTGGATCAATAGTAATTTCGATAACATCATCTTTTTTTAAAAATACGGGAGGATTAAGTCCCATTCCAACGCCTTGCGGAGTTCCTGTTGCGATAATATCTCCGGGAAAGAGCGTCATTCCTTTTGACAAGCTTGCAATAATTTTAGGGATAGAAAATATTAAATCTGAAGTAGAACCTTCTTGCCGCAATACCTGATTAATTTTCGTATAAATTGTAAATGGCACGGGCCAACCGCCGATAAGAACAGTGGGGCCAATGGGACAAAAAGTGTCGAGGCTTTTCCCTTTAAACCATTGTTCATGGGATTTCTGCAAATCGCGGGCTGTGACATCATTGATGATTGTGTAACCGTAGATGTATTTAATAGCATCTTTCTCTTCTATATTTACGCCCTGTTTTCCTATAATGATTGCTAATTCACCTTCATAATCTACTTGAGAAGTGATTTCGGGATGGGAATCAATGAAATCATTAGGGCCAATAACAGAAGTGGTTGCTTTTGTGAAAAAAACCGGGGTGTCAGGATTTTTTGCAGTACTGTCATTTTCAAACTCCTCAATGTGTGACCGATAATTTTTTCCGACACAAAAAATATTTCGTTTGGGATAATAGGGAACAGTCAGCTCTACCTCTGAAATAGCTATAGGGGATATGGCATGGTTATTTTTTTCCAGTTCGATGATCTTAGCCAGGTTTATAAGACCCTCTTCACCTAATTCAATGAATTCATCGAGGGTGTCTGCCAGCGGAATAAAATAGACTTCTTCCATATCGGAGGAGGAGAGGATAGAGTTTCCATCTGAAGATAAAACACCCCATTGACGAAGCCCATGATAATTATAGGATACAAGCCGTTGCATAGAGATACCTCTTTCTTTTAGTTTTAAATATTATATCATGGACTTTCTTAATTAAGAGCAGCTTGTTTCATAAAAAATGTGTATTGTGCTAAAATAGTTTCATATGATGAAATTAAAATTATATAATTTATCTTCAGGAAACAGCGAGGTATAGAATGGAACAGAATAAAGTAGCCGCTAACTTTATTGAGGCAGAAATTAATAAAGATATTGACAATAAGGTATATGCGAATAACAAGGTTTTAACTCGTTTTCCGCCGGAACCTAACGGGTATCTTCATATTGGACATGTCAAAAGTATATGCCTTAATTTCGGACTTGGCGAAAAATATCATGGAGAAACAAATATAAGATTTGATGATACAAATCCGACAAAGGAAGAAATTGAATATGTGAATTCGATTTTACAAGATGTAAAATGGCTTGGTTTCAAATGGAAAGAGCCTGTCCATTACGCATCCGACTATTTTCCTCAGCTTTTTGAATTTGCCTGTAAATTAATTAAAATGGGATTAGCTTATGTAGATGATCAAACGAGTGAGGAAATTCGGAATACAAGGGGAGATTTTTCTCATCCCGGTGTTGAAAGCCCATGGAGAAACAGAAGTATTGAAGAGAATTTACAGCTATTCCATCAAATGAAAGAGGGCAAGTTTAAGGACGGTGAAAAAGTTCTCCGTGCTAAAATAGACATGGCAGCACCCAATGTGGTTATGCGCGATCCTGTTATTTATAGAATTCTTCGTGCAACACATCATAGGACCGGTGATGAATGGTGTATATACCCGTTGTATGATTTCGCACATCCTTTATCTGATGCAATTGAAGGAATTACGCACTCTATCTGCACTTTGGAATTTGAAGAAAGAAGACCCCTTTATAATTGGTGTTTGCAGGCGTTTGAGGGAAAAGAGAAGCCACGGCAAATAGAGTTTGCCCGATTGAATGTAAGTACAATGATTACAAGTAAACGTAAATTGAGAAAGATAGTTGAATCAGGTGTGGTTTCCGGATGGGATGATCCTCGTATGCCGACAATAAGCGGAATCAGAAGAAGAGGATATACACCGGAATCGTTGCAGAAATTTTGCGAACTCATCGGTGTGGCAAAGTCTGATAACGTAGTAGATATTTCATTTTTGGAATATTGTATTCGCGAGGATTTAAAAGGAAAAGTTCCTCGTATCATGGCTGTTATTGATCCGGTAAAAGTTGTTCTTACGAATTATCCGGAAAATAAAATTGAATATGTAACCATAGAGAATAATCCGGAAGATGAGTCAATGGGGACACGTCAGGTTCCTTTTGGCAGAAATCTCTATATAGAAAGGGAAGATTTTATGGAAAATCCGATAAAAAAATTCTTCCGAATGACTCCGGGGAAAGAAGTTCGATTGAAGGGAGCTTATATTGTTCGTTGTGATGAAGTCATCAAGGATGAAAAAGACCGGATACAAGAAATTCATTGTACAGTAGATTTTGATACACGGAGCGGAACGCCCGGTGCGGATAGAAAAGTCAAAGGTACACTTCACTGGGTTTGTGCGGATACATCCGTGGATATAACAAGTCGGTTATATGACTATCTGATTGATCCGGAAGACAAAGATGATGGCAGAGATTTTATGGAAAAAATTAATCAAGATTCATTGGAGATTTTTGAAGGAAAAGCAGAGCCGATAATAAAAGAATATCAAATAGGAGATCGTTTCCAATTTTTACGAAAAGGGTACTTTATTATAGACCAAGACAGCTCGGAAGAGCATTTGATTTGTAACCGTATTGTGGGATTACGGGATACCTGGGCTAAGCTGCAGAAAAAGCAGTAAAGAGGATATTATGAAACATAAAATACAATTGGTGTTCTTATTCCTGACGATACTTTTTGCAACAACTCATGTTTCCATGGCTATGGACAGGTGGGAATTACCCGGTATTGGAAAGATGAAAATACCCAAATCAGTTATCGTTGAAAATGGAGAACAAGCGGCTATTCCTTTTATGAAAGATAAAGGTATTCAATTATACTTTACACGAAAAGGTGCCACAGAAGGACATTACTACACATTGACCTATGCAAATCCCCCGGATTTTACTTATGGATGGGCTACAAGTCAGCACTTGGGAATTCCTTATTTGTTAGAGATCGGTAAATTCTCAGAGAGAAATAAGCCGGTTGATGAGCGCATGGATCTTATTGCGAACTACTTAAATACACAGTTGATTTCCCAAGGTGCTGTTTACAAAGGGGACTTACCGATATGCCGTTTTGGTGAGAAGAAGACGCATTATTGGGAAGGAAATTTTACTCTTGTCACAAAAGAAAGAAACATTATTTATAATACAAATTATTTAGTTGTACTGCAGAATGACGGATATTTTATTACACTGGGAATAGTTTGCTCGGATGGGGATCAGCAAGAGTTTACGGAAGCTTTGGGCAAGATGATTCGTGAAAGAAAAATAGATAAAAGGAAAAAAGTTTTATCGGCAAGAGAATGAATCGAAACGCAGATGTAAGAAATAAAAAATAACAAATTGACAAGACTTTAGCGGATGGGTAATATAAATACGTAGTATAATAAAACACATTTATACAGGAGGGTTTTCAAATGGCAAAAGTGGCAATTGTATATTGGTCCGGTTCCGGAAATACAGAAGCTATGGCACAGGCTGTGGAAGAGGGTGCTAAAACAGCAGGTGCGGAGACAACACTTTGTTTTGTAAGTGATACTACAGCATCTGATGTGGCAGAATTTGATCATATTATTCTGGGCTGTCCGGCTATGGGAAATGAAGAATTGGAAGAATATGAATTCGAACCATTCTTTGCTGAATTACTTCCTCAGCTCAAGGGAAAGGTAGTAGGAATTTTTGGATCTTATGCATGGAATGATGGCGATTGGATTACAACTTGGAAACAGCGCTGTAATGACGAAGGTGTTGAATTAGTGGCTGAGCCTGTTAAGGCGTATAGTTATCCTGACGAAGAAGCTTTAGCTGCATGTAAAGCTTTAGGAGAAACAGTTGCTAATGCATAATAAGTTCTGAAGAGGCGTCTTTTTAAGACGCTTCTTTTTACATGAGGAGAGTCAGCATGAAAAATAAAGTGGCTATTATTTTTTTTTCCGGAACAGGGAATACGGAAGCGATGGCGGAAGCAGTAGCTGTAGGGGCGAAACAATCCGGAGCAGAGGTGCTATTGGCACCTGTTACGGATGTTGATCCCGTTGAAATAGGAAATACATATCATCATATTATTTTGGGATGCTCAGCCTGGGGAGTGGAAGTTATTGAAGAAGCAGAAATGAAGCCATTTTGTGAAAAACTGAAGCCCTATTTAAAAGGGAAGGAAATGGGCCTTTTTGGATCTTGCGGATGGAGTCGTGGGGCATGGTTAAACTCCTGGTATAATGATCTCCATTTTGCAGGTGCACATTTCCCGGCAAAACCGGTTTTGGCTTATGGATATCCTGATGAGGAAGCACAGCAAAATTGTGAAAAACTGGGCAGAGATGTTGCAAACAGTTGAGATAAGAATAAAAGGTAAGGTGATTTAATTGATAGACTGGGAAAATAAAATTTCAGAAAATGTCAAAGAAGTTCCGTTCTCTGGAATTCGCAAATTTTTTGATTTGGCAAGTACAATGAAAGACGTAATATCTTTGGGAGTGGGAGAACCGGATTATGCAGCGCCCAAAAAAGTTATTGATGGTTGCATAGACAGTTTAAATCGAAAAGAAACTTCGTATACATCAAATTGGGGACTATACGAATTGAGACAGGAAATCAGCAGGCTGTTTCAAAAGAGGTATAATCTTTTTTATGATCCGTCTGACCAAATTATAGTCACCGTAGGTGTATCAGAAGCAATAACTGTTGTTATGCAAACAATTTTGAATCCCGGTGATGAAGTTTTAATTCCGGATCCTGCATATCTGGCTTATCCTGCTTGTGTAAGGCTGGTTGGCGGGAAACCTGTATTAGTGCCGACTCGTGCTGAAGATGAGTTTAAATTGACTGTTGAAGAATTGGAAGCACGAGTGACAGATAAGACAAAAGCACTTCTTATTGGCTATCCAAATAATCCGACGGGAACCGTAATGGATAAGGAATCATTACTTGAGATTGCAAAGTTTGCAGAAAAACATGATTTGGTTGTTATTTCTGATGAAATTTATTGTGATTTGACTTATGAGGGGGAACACATTTGTTTTGCTTCTTTACCTGAAATGGAAGAGCGGACAATTGTAATGAATGGCTTTTCCAAGTCATACGCGATGACAGGACTCAGGGTCGGTTATATATGTGGCCCAAAGGCTATTTTGGAGTCCATTTACAAAGTACATCAATATGAGATTCTTTGTGCATCAGTAACCAGCCAATATGGAGCAATTACCGCTCTTAAGGAATGTGAAACAGACGTAAAAAATATGTTTAATGAGTATGTCTCAAGAAGAGAGTTAGTATATAGAGCTTTAGTGGATATGGGCCTTTCTGTTTTTAAACCTAAAGGAGCATTTTATATTTTCCCTGATATAAGTTGTACCGGTATGAATGATGAAGAGTTTTGCGATAAATTACTTCATGAAGAGAAGGTAGCTATGATTCCGGGGACATGTTTTGGATTGCAAGGGAAGAACCATGTGCGGATTTCCTATGCGTCCAGTAGAGAAAATTTGATCGAGGCCATGAAACGTTTATCTTGCTTTATTAAAAAACATAAAATTGATAAATAATACAAAAGATAAAAAAGTGCTGCATGGATTCATTATGATGCGGCACTTTTTTATATAGAGTAAAAATGATCTATCCTTGACAGTTGATATAAACAAACTACATAATAAATGGCAAGCGATTTTGTTTATAAGGGAGAATATAATGAAATACAAAATGTTAGTAAGTGCAATGATATTGGCACTGGTAGCAGGACCTTCTTTTGGAGAAAACAGAACAACTGACGGGGAGAATGGCAAAAGACAGGTGGGAGTAATACAAACAGCAGATTTAAAAAAAGAAAAAAGTGATACTGCTGCAATAAATAATAAGGAAGAGCAGAATAAAAATGTTGCTGTGGAAAAGCTTATTCCGATTAACACTAATCCGTTGCAAGAAGAAGATTTTTTCTTGAGCAAAATCAGTCTGGGAGATTCAATTAATAAGATAGTGCAGCTAAAAGGGAAAGCTAAAAAAACAAATCTCAGTTTCCTGAGAAGTGAATATCAATGGGAAGGATTGGTTGTTACAATCAATAATAAGATGCCTTATGTGTATTCCAACAGGGATGATTTATCTTTAAAAAACAATATGGATACAGAAGGGATTGTCTCTTTTTATGTAAACGGCAAATCGGCAGTAACAAAGAGAGGTATTTCTGTGGAAAGTAGAAGAGAAGATGTTATTCGTGCTTATGGAAAACCTGATAAAATTTTATGGAACCGGAAAGCACAGCAATTTTATCTTTTCTATCAGAAAGGAAAAAAAGCTCTTTTATTTATTATAAAGAATGATAAAGTCCATTCTTTTGAAATTACTTGTAAAGATGATTTAGTACAAAATTTTTCGCACAAATCTACAAATAATAAAAATCTTTTTTCTGAAAAAGATTTTAGTCTGGCAGGATTTAAATTATTTGAATCTTTAAAACCGGAGTTACGCGATATGTGGGAAAAGAAAATGACAAATCCTGAAGAAGAAATATTATATTTTCCGGGGTATGCGGTAAGAACAACTAAAAAAGAGAAAATTATTCAATCAATATTTTTGACAGATAAAAAAGTTATCACCGGGCGCGGACTTGCTGTGGGAGATGATATTACTACGGCAGAGTTGTTGTATGGCGCACCGGATAAGATGGAACTGGATGTGTCATCAGGTCATCCGAGGACTTCTTATATTTATTTCTCAAAGGATAAACGTAATGTTTTAATCATTTTTATTAATAAACAAAAAGTAGATAGTATTATTTTAGCTCCAAACCCGCAATTGAAAAATAAGAAATAGATATAAAGCGATAATTTATATAACTATAAGTTTTTGAGGTGAATTTTGATGTATGAGTATTTTTGTGCTTTTATTATCGGTGTAGTAGAAGGGTTGACAGAATATATTCCCGTATCAAGTACGGGTCACATGATAATCGTAGGGAACATGCTTAATTTTACCGGGGTATTAGCAGATGTATTTGATGTATTTATCCAGCTGGGGGCAATCTTATCAGTAATTGTAGTGTATCGACATAAATTTATTTACATGATGAATACACATCACTGGTTCAAAAAAAGAGGAGCTTCCTTGATGAATTTGGGGATAGCGATGTTTCCTGCCTGTGTGATAGGATTTCTTTGTCATGGCATAATAAAAAATAAGTTGTTTAGCCCCATGACAGTTATTGTCGGGTTAATCATCGGTGGACTTTTTATGATACTGGCCGAAAAAATGCGTAAAAAATTCACAATTACAGATGTAGATCAAATTACATCTCTTGATGCGTTTAAAATCGGATTATTTCAATGCCTTTCTCTTTGGCCGGGATTTTCTCGCAGCGGAAGTACCATTGCCGGTTGTTTGTTGCTTGGTATATCAAGAAAAGCGGCCGCTGACTTTTCTTTTATTATGGCGGTACCACTGATGTTTATGGCTTGTCTTTATGACTTATATAAGGTGGCCGGACAATTATCAGGAAATGATTTTATTTTACTGGCTATAGGATTTCTAACATCATTTATAGTAGCTTATGCATCCATTCTTTGGTTTTTGCGTTTTTTAAATAAATCAACTTTGACGGGATTTGCACTATATCGCTTTGTGATAGCGTTAGTTGCACTAGTCTATTTTTGGTAAATCTTGCCCGGTTGCATTAAAAATGTTATGATTAATTTTGTAACAGTAGGACTTCTATTTCGGAGAAAAGTTTATGAAAGCATTTATCAGAACCCAACATTCTGGAGATTTTTTTAACCAGAATTGCTATTCAGTTGCGCAGGGATGTGCTAAGTTAGAGATTCCTGTAGTGAGATATAAAGCAATATATTCTGTAAATGATAATGTACCGACGGATCTTGTTGTTGGTACTTTTTCTGACGTCAAAGAGGCATTGGAAAGGCTCGGTGTGAATTTAGTTCCTATAGATTATCCGGAGGAACTATTGCCGTTCACAGGACGAAAAATATGGCAATCGACTTTATTTACAATTACCAGTCATCCTGAGTGCTGGCATGTTTTTGTAAAGCCTGTAATAGATGTCAAAAGATTTAGGGGAACATTGCTTGATAAATCAGAAGATTTAATTAAGCTTGGGGGCGGTCTTGAAGATATTGATGTCTGGTGCAGTGAAAAAGTAAGATTTTTATCAGAATGGCGAATTTGGATATTAGACGGTGAAATAGTCGGTTTAAGTCCATATCACGGACAATGGGATTTATTCCCTGATGCAGAAGTCTTAAAAAAAGCAGTACAAGCATATAAATCTTCCCCCAGAGCTTATGCATTGGATTTTGGCGTTACTGACGAAGGCAAAACACTTCTGGTGGAAATGAGTGATGCTTATGCGTTAAGTAGTTTTGGATTAGATTCGGTTTTATATACTAAGATATTGATTGCCAGGTGGAATGAATTAACAAAAGATGTAAAATGTGCGAAGGATTCGATAAATAAAGTTAAATAATTTAGATGAACTGAAAGGAGAAATATAAACTGACAAGAGAAAAGTTGTCAGTTTTTTTCTATAATTACTAAAATTGATTATGAAAGGAGAATAATGCGTACATTTGATAAAGAGTTTCTGCAGCATGTCAAAGATAGCAATCAGATTATTGATGTGATTCAAGCCTACGGAATTTCCGTGAAGAAAAAAGGAAATAAATATTGGGCATGTTGTCCTTTCCATCATGAAAAAACACCTTCCTTTGCTATATCACCGGATGAGGGATTTTATTACTGCTTTGGATGTCATGCCTCGGGGGATGTCATTACATTTGTAGAAAAGATGGATAATCTGTCTTTCTTTGATGCGGTAGCCCATTTGGCAGAAATGGCACATATAGAAATGCCGCAAGAAGAAATGTCACTGAAAGAAAAGCAGGAAGTGGCTTTGAAACAAAAATTATATGAGGTAACAATTTTAGCAGGAGAGTATTTCCATAATTGTTTATTAAAGACCAATATGGGGAAACCCGGCTTGGCTTATTTCGGAAAAAGACACTTAACCCAGGAAATTATTAAGCAGTTTAAGCTGGGTTTCGCGCCTGCAGATTGGAATCGCCTTTATAAAGATTTCACACAAAAGAAGCATATTACAGAAGAAATACTAGTAAAAGCCGGATTAATCGGTAAAAAAAACGGACGCTGCTATGATACGTTTCGGAATCGTTGTATGTTTCCCATTATGGATTTGAGAGGGAAAGTTGTTGCTTTTGGGGGGAGAATTTTAAATGCGGAAGAAAGCCATGCAAAATACTTAAATTCCCCTGAAACGTCAATATTCAATAAACGTAAATTGCTGTTTCCTATCTATCAGGCATTACCTGAAATAAAAAAAAGAAGACAAGCTATCATGGTGGAAGGCTACATGGATGCGATTTCTTTGCATGCTAACGGGATAAAAAATGCCGTTGCATCTTTAGGGACTGCATTTACAGTTGAGCAAGCACGGCTTTTGAAAAAGTATGCAGATGAAGTCGTTTTTAGCTATGATATGGATTCTGCCGGACAAAATGCAACAAAACGTGCATTAGAAATCGCCGGATCGGTCGGATTGAAGCTCAGGGTTGCATTAATCGGGGAAGGAAAAGATCCGGATGAATTTGTTAACCTTCATGGCGGAGATGCTTATTTAGAAGTCGTGAAACAAGCTAAACCTGCATTAGATTATTTGTTTGAGTCTTTATGTAAGCAGTATGATGGCGTGAGCTTAGAGGGACAACAAAAAATACTGAATGAGATGTTCACAGTACTTTTAGCGCAAGATAATACATATCTATTTAATTCTTTTATAAGAAAAATGGCACGTTCATTACATATGGATGAAGGTATGATTCGAAGTGAGGCCTTCCGGTATACAAAGAAAAACAACGGTCAAATCTACATTTCTCAGCATATTCGGAGAGAAGATAAAACGAAACTAACCAATACTAATGATGAAAAACAGATGAAATTGGAAGAAGGACTTCTGAGGTATTGTTTATCAACCCGTACATTGCCAAAAGAATTTAACCAATTGGAGACATATTCGTTTATAGAACCATTTCATGAACGACTCTATAAAGTTTTACAAAAGATAGAGAATATAGGAATCTCTACGGAGAATGCAGAAGCTTATTTAGACAGAGAAGATATAGAGAAAATGGCAAAGCTGTTAGTAATCGAGAGAGAGGATAAGGGTGTGCCGCTTGAAGAGTTTATCCGCCCGTTGAAAAAAATTTATTTGCAGAATGAATATAAAATTCATACAAAGAGAGCAGCGGAGTTAATGGATATAAATCAGGAGGAAGCAAAAAAAGAACAATTGAGATGTATCGAACTCAGTAGAGAAATCAGATTACTTGAGGTTTGAAATCGTTCCGAGATTTATAAGGGGGTGTAAGTATGGTACAAAAACGTAAAAAAATAAATGCATGGGTAGAAGAGCTAAAAGAAAAGATTACAGACGAAAATTCGGTTTCTAATAAAGATATAGTAGATTTCATCAATGAAAAAGATTTAAGCAAAAAGGAGCTTGCAGAGATATATGAAATTCTTCATGAGAATAATATTGAAGTCGGATTTGATGAGGATGTCTCTGATGAAGAACTGGAGTTGCTAGAAGATGAAATAAAGGAAGATGAAAAAAAGGAAATCGGGCAGGGGAATATAAATGCAACGGATAATATAAATATAGATGATCCGGTAAAGTTGTACCTAAAAGAAATCGGAGCAGTTAAACTGCTTACGGCCGAAGAAGAAGTGACTTTGGCAAAGTCGGTAGAAAAAGGAACTTTTGATAATCCGACAGACAAAGAGATGGAAGAAGCTATTTTAGCGAAAAAAGCATTATCGGATGCAAATTTGCGATTGGTAGTATCTATTGCAAAAAAATATTTGGGAAGAGGACTTCCTTTTCTTGATTTAATACAAGAGGGAAATTTAGGACTTCTCAAGGCAGTAGATAAATTTGATTATACAAAAGGATATAAATTTAGCACATATGCAACTTGGTGGATACGGCAAGCAATTACAAGAGCCATTGCAGATCAGGCAAGAACTATACGTGTTCCTGTCCATATGGTAGAGACAATTAATAAATTAAATCGAATTTCACGTCAACTTTTACAGGAAAAAGGCCGAGAAGCAACAAACGAGGAGTTATCCGAAGAAATGGATGTTACAGTTGCTAAAATCAGAGAGGTAAAAAAAATAGCACAAGAGCCGATATCATTAGAAACACCGATTGGCCCGAAAGAAGATTCGACATTAGTTGATTTTATTATGGATCGTAGTGCTACAGCACCAGATGATGCAGCAGGTTCTATTCTTTTGCGAGAGCAGATAGAAGAACTTTTAGAAGAGTTGACAGATCGGGAAAGACAGGTGCTTGAGCTTCGATTTGGTTTACGGGATGGTCGTACAAGGACGCTGGAAGAAGTAGGAAAATATTTCGATGTGACACGTGAGAGAATACGTCAGATAGAAGGGAAAGCACTTAGTAAACTGAAAAAATCTGCAAAATCGTTAATTAATATATAAAAAATATTGACGATATAAAGATTTGCTGATAAAATAGTCATGTGTTGGTGCAAGAGGGCCCATAGCTCAGTTGGTCAGAGCCGGCGGCTCATAACCGCCTGGTCCCAGGTTCGAGTCCTGGTGGGCCCACCAATGGAGATGCAGACTGAGTTGATACAACTCAGTCTTTTTTGTATTATCTAAAAGGATATATGATGAAATTAACAAAACGTTTATCAGCAGTAGCAAATCTGATTCCCTGTTCCTCATGCATAGCAGATATCGGAACGGATCATGCTTACATCCCGATTTATTTAATTGAAAAGGGGAAGATTGCAAAAGCAATTGCGGCAGATATCAATAAAGGTCCTTTAGAAAGGGCTAAAAAGCATATTGAACAAAAACAAATGGCTGATAGGGTTGAGGTACGGCTTGGAAATGGTCTTTCCGTACTGAAAAAACATGAAGTAGACGGGGCTGTTCTTGCCGGCATGGGTGGACATATGATGCAATCTGTTTTGGAAAAGGACCATCTGATTGCAAAAACACTTAATTGGATTGTGTTGCAGCCACAAAATCATATTTCAGATCTCCGAATCTGGTTGCAAAAAAATAAATATCGGATTGAAAAAGAGGTGTTGGTTGAAGAAAAAAATCAATTGTATGAAGCCATGTATGTAACACAAGGGGAAATGGAGCAATTCAGCTTGTTGGAAGCTGAGGTTGGGATAACAAAGGGAAGATATAAGGATCCTTTGTTTAAAAATCTTTTAGAAAAATTGATAAAGAAAAGAAATTTTGTGATTCAAGGTGTTGTAAAAGAGTCCGCTAATGAAGTAAACAAAATAAAACGAGACAAAGCAATTAAGGAAAAAGAACTTTTGGAGGAGATTTTATGGAAATATTTGCATCAGACGTTATCAAAATAATGAATAAATGGGCACCGCCGTTTTTAGCGGAAAAATGGGATCATAGTGGTCTGCAAATCGGAAATACAGAACAACCAATAAAGAAAATCCTTATATCACTGGATGTAAATAGGGGAAATGTTTCTTATGCAGTAAATCATAAAATTGATATGATAATTTCCCATCATCCATTTTTATTTAAGCCGATACAGGATATTGATTTATCTACCACTAAAGGCCGAATTATAGAACAACTGCTTACGCATAAAATCGTATCTTTTGCAGCACATACTAATTTAGATACAGCGGATTTGGGGGTTAATGATGCTTTGGCAGAAAAATTACATTTGCAAAATTGTTTAGGTTTAGTTCCTGTACATACAGAAAAAATGCATAAGATCAGTGCTTATGCAAAAATAATGACAACGAAAGTTTTGGAAAAAGAATTAAAAGAAAGGTTAGGAAATCAAGTGAGTCAGTTTTATTTACTTGATGATGAGGATGATTTTACAGAAAATTCCAGATTAGAGTTTACGGTGACAGAAAGTAAATTAGATGAAGCAAAATCAATTTTACAGCAAGAATCAGAAAATATTTCTTATGATATTTACATTTTAAAAAATCCGGGGCATCAAAGTAAAATGGGAAGAATTGGTGATTTACCCAAAGAAATGGATGGGCAAGAAGCACTGCTCTATATAAAAAGTAAGTTGGGGATTTCATGTTTAAAATATTCAGGAAATGTTAATAAAAAAATAAAAAAAATAGCAATTCTGGGAGGATCGGGGATAGACTTCAGTGATTTGGCTGAATCTGCCGGAGCAGATTTATATTTAACGGGAGATGTGAAGTATCATGAAGCTGAAGATGCCTCATCAAACGGCTTTTTAATAGCAGATGGAGGACATTTTTATACAGAGCGGGTCATAATTCCTTATCTTGCTAAAAGACTTAGAAAAGAATTTGAAAAAAGAAGTTGGAAAATAATAGTGGAAGAAGATAATTTTTCTCAAGATGTATTTTCATATATTTAAAGTTGAAATAAAAAAATTATAATGCTATACTTTTACTCACGAGCAGGAAAGATGATTGCGGGCCGAAAGGCGTGAGGAAAGTCCGAGCTTCGCAGGGCAGGATGCCGGATAACGTCCGGCGGGAGTGATCCTAGGGAAAGTGCCATAGAAAAGAAAACCGCCGTATAAAACGGTAAGGGTGGAAAGGTGTGGTAAGAGCACACCAGCAGTTGGGAGACCAACTGGCTTGGTAAACCCCATCCGGAGCAAGACCGAATAGGGAAGGGTTGAGGTTGCCCGCTGACCTTCCGGGTAGTGTCGCTTGACCGGCAAAGCAATTTGTCGGCTAGATAGATAATCATCACCGTGTTAACGGTACAGAACTCGGCTTATTGATTGCTCGATGAATAAAAAAAGAGTCTCATAATGAGGCTCTTTTTGTTTGTGTAATAAATTTGCTCGGGTTCAGTCATTTTTAGATAATTCGACCATTTTCTCAAAGTTATTTTGTATTGATAACGAAGGTTTTTTATCAATCAAGCTTACAAAAATAATAGCCGTAACGGACAATAAAAATCCGGGAACTAATTCATATAAATCCAGCCATGCAAAATGTTTCCATATCAATACAGTGATACCACCGACAATAATACCTGCATAGGCACCTTTAAGAGTCATGCGTTTCCAATAAAGGGAAAGTAAGACTGCAGGACCGAAACATGCACCAAAGCCTGCCCACGCATAAGATACAATGGCAAAAATATAACTGTTAGGGTCAGAGGCTAAGTAAATCGAACAAGCTGCAATAAGAAGAACGGTAATTCGGCTGACAAAGATAAGTTCTTTTTCACTTGCATGTTGTCTTAGAAATGGCTGGTATAAATCCTTTGAAACGGCAGACGCAGTCACTAATAGTTGTGCAGAAGCCGTACTCATGATAGCTGCTAAAATGGCAGACCAGATAAGACCTGTAACAAAAGGAACAGACAGAGTTTCGGCCATGACAATGAAAACACGTTCTGCATCAGCATTTTCTAAAGGCGTTATTAAATATGCTTTTCCGACAACACCTATAGCAACGGCAAATGTAAGAGATAAAATAACCCAGGACATAGCAATTTTCGTTGATTTTTTTAATTCTGAAGGGTTATTTATTGCCATAAAGCGGACGAGAATATGAGGTTGTCCAAAGTAGCCAAGTCCCCAGCCCAAAGAAGAAATCATCATGATAATTAAAGTTAAAAAGTTCATTGAGCCGGGAAAAAATGAAAAGAAATCTCGCCCTTCACCGGCAAGTGCAGCTGCAGTGGGTGCAGTTCCTCCCATGACAATGGTAGCCGCGATGGGGATATAGAGTACCGTAAAAAACATCATGATGCCCTGAACAAAATCAGTCATACTTACTGCGGAAAACCCGCCTAAAAAAGTGTAAAAAATGACGACTCCAGCGCCGACTAAAAGTGCAGTAAAATAAGGAAGTCCGAAAATCGTATTAAATAACTTCCCGGCAGACACAAATCCTGAGGATGTATAAATTACAAAAAAAAGAATAATAAATAGCGCACAAATGAGGCGCAATCCACTTTTTTTATCTTCAAAACGATTTGATAAATAATCAGGAATTGTTAAGCTGTTGTCAGCAATTTCGGTGTAATGGCGTAAACGTTTGGCAGTCAGTACCCAGTTCGCCCAAGTCCCAGCAATCAGACCGAATCCGGTCCAAAAAGCAGATAAACCATGAAGATAAGCATATCCGGGTAATCCCATCAGCATCCAGCCGCTCATATCAGAAGCTTCTGCACTCATGGATGTAACCCAGGGGCCCAGTTTTCTGTCTCCCAGAATATACTGGGACAACTTCTTTTGTTTTCTGGAATAATAAATTCCGATAGCCATCATTACAGCCAGATAAAGGATAAAGGCAAGCAAAATTCCTATATTATTTTGTACAATCACAATGTATCCTCCCGAAGCAATAGTTTTATAAGCCATTACCTGTAAAGATGCCTGCTTGGTTTATCCTACATAGAATTAATGACTATTTATACATAATAATGTTTTAGAAAAATAATGTAAAGCATCCCCTTACATTATGACAGGAGAATTATAAAAATCTAATCGGCCTGCCCGGTAATTTTCATTGAACATACAAAAGCTTTGTATATCTGTTGCAGCAATATCCAAATTCAAGATAGCATTATCTTGAGGAGATAATTCTCTCAGCGCTTTTGCAACACTTGTTAAAATTGGCAGATTTGATTTTTTTAATACAAAACTTTGATTTTCCTGTAATGCAAGAAGTCGTGCATAAGGAATTTTATTTTTAAAACTGAATGGAGAAGGATTTTGATCTGATAAAAGTAAAGATGCTCCGATACGTTTTAGTCTGCTGTATAAATAGCGCTTATTTTTTACTTGATCTAAAGCCCGGGACCATGTAGTTTCCTTCATGCTTTTAAACCACCGGTACTCTAATCCTTCACTGAATAAATTAGAGTCAGTGAGCTGTTTTTTACTGAGTCGCTTATTAATCAACAAGCAAGCTGATTCATATCTCGAGTAGGATAAGTATTCTCCTGATTTTATCAGTCTTGTTGCTTCGCCTCTTATATCAGGCGGCAGAAGGGGATAATCTCCTTCATCAATAAGACTTTGGCGTGCAAGTGTTGCAGAAGCAGGATGTAATTGATTCCGGGGAATGACAATAAAAGACAAAGGCAGATTTTGTTTTGTCGCAGCCAAAACATATCTGAAGCCCAACAGGTTATTAGGCTTTTTTAATTCCTGTGATAATTCAGGAAATCCAATTTCTATGCTTTGCGTAATAGCAGAAGAATATGGGAATCCTTTTTCGAGAAAGCTATGAAAATATTCGTTACATTCTTCTGATAAAGACCATAAAGCAAGTTTTTTGAACTCAGAAAAGCTTAGTGATTCTGCACCAAATGCAACATGAGTACACCCCAACTGACACAAAAAAGAAACAGCATATTCAGCAAATATGTCGGCACTTTGAAGTACACAAAATGAAGGAAATTCTATGACAGCGCTCATCCCTTGAGAAAGGGCCCATTTAGCACGTATCCATTTGTTGAATAGTGCAGGTTCGCCACGTTGGACAAAAGATCCGCTCATTACCCCAATAATTGGAGCTTGCGGGTATTGTTTTTTTATTTTTTGAAGCATGTAGGCGTGTCCTTCATGAAAAGGATTCCATTCTGCTATTATACCGATATACATTTTTTATCCTTTCACTGTTATTTATATTATCACAGAAACCAAATATATATTAATCCCTATGGTATAATTAATAATCAGATAAATAGTTAAATTTTATATAGGAGAGAACGTTGGTACTGATTAGTAACAGAAAAGCTATCTTAATTATATGTTTGGCATGGTTACTCCTATTGTTGTCCGGATGCCGGCATGATGAAATAGGGGATGAATTTGTTTTTGGAAGAAACAGAGTCAGATGTTCTAATGCAACTATTACGGTTGTGACACCATTTGAGCTTTTTTCAGAAGGGAAACAGGTAGAGCTTCAGGCAAAATCAGCCAAGAGTATTCATGCAGAAGGACATAATAAGAATATACAGATTTTTGTTACTGCGGATACAGCCACATCTGATAAATCCGTAGAATCTGTTGCAATTACAGCCAAGGGTATTCTGCAAGAGAATCCTCATGTGTCTAATCTGAAAATACAGGAATCAGATATTAAGATTCAATCGGAGAATGGGAAAAAACTGAACTTTATTTTTGATGAAATGACGAGAGGAGAAAAAATAAACCTAACTGTTACAGAATATATTTTTGAATACAAAGGTATTATTTGGCGTATCATTTATCAATATAGGAGTACGGATCGTACAGGAAAACAATTATCTGAATTTATTTCAGGAAAAATATATTTAGGTGAAACATTTTGAGTAACAGACGGAGGATATAATGAGAGTTAGCGGACACAGTGTATTTTCACTTTTACTTTTTTTAGCGTGTGGGGCATTAATTGGAGGAATTGTAGGAGAAGTATTGAATCATGTCAGTTTTTCAGGAATGATGCCTTACTTTACACAAACCTATGAAATATTTAATTTAAAGGATATCTATTTGAATCTTGCCATCATAGAGTTGCGTTTTGGAATCCGATTTGCTCCTAATTTAATTAGCATTATCGGGATATTGATTGCCGCCTGGCTTTATAAACGCTTTTAAGATTTTGCGATAAAAATTTATTTTGGTTAATTCATATCATATTGAGGAGTCATTTCATGCTGATAAAGGAAATGAGAAGTGAGGATAAACCAAGAGAAAGATTTGCCGAGTCACCAACAAATGCCAGTTTAACAGATTTAGTCGCTATTCTTCTGCGTACGGGACGTCATGGTCATTCTGTTTTAGAAATTGCAGGAGAAGTAGTGAAAAATCTGGCGGTGACGGCAGGAGGAAGTGGGTTTGATGATTTAGACTGGAGAGATTTGACGCTGATTCAGGGGATAGGGCGAGATAAAGCAATCACTATTTGTGCAGCCGTAGAATTAGGTCGGCGGTTGTGTTGTCTATACAGCAAGCAAAAGTTACCGCACTTTGGTACTCCGGGAGAGGTTTCCTCTTATTTTATGGAAAAGCTCAGACATGAAAGTCAGGAACATTTTTTGATTTGTTTCTTGAATGCAAAGAATAAACTACTGGGCTATAAAGAAATAAGTATAGGAAATATGAATGCCGCTTCTGCCGATATAAAAGAAGGAATGCGTTGGGCACTTCGGTATAAGGCTTATAATGTAATTCTTATCCATAACCATCCGTCCGGGGATCCGGAACCTTCAAGAGCAGATATAGGAGTGACAAAAGCCTTTTCTGATGCGGCGAAATTACTCGATATGTCAGTCTTGGATCATATTATCATTGGAGACGGTATTTTTGTGAGCCTATGTGAACGGGGATATATAGAATAGATATATTTCCAAAAATGATAAAATTTATTTCAGAAAGGGTGTTTTTTTATGACAGAAATGGAAAAAGAAAAACGATATTCCGCAAAGGAGAAAGGGTACAATGATACAATTTACGAAATCCGTTTCACTCCGATTTTAGAACGTCCGGAATATCAAGAGGGGGTTGAACGAGAAGGCTTATTAAAATTACAAGGGATCATGGAAAAGAAGGATTTTGAAAAATATATTAATAATGGGCTGATTCGCATTACGCAAGACGGAAATCGTTTACTGTTAATAACTAAAAATGAAATGTACCGGTCTTTGTTAACGGGAATTTTTTGGGAGAAGATTTGTAAATCCTTTGGTGTTGATGATTTTCGTGTAGTAAGCCAGACAAACGGATATTAATCAATAAAATAATCATTGTGAATTTTTAAATTTGACTTAATAAAAAAGGAATGATATTCTTTTCTAAGAGATAAAAAATAAACATTTTATCCATTAAATGTTTATTTTTTTTATAATTATGAATGTTTATTTTTTTTATAATTATGATAAGATAATGAATCTCATTCTTGGAGGGGAAAATTATGGATTTGCTTCACTTATTTCATGCAGGCGGGTTAATGATGTATCCGTTGTTAATTTCTTCAATTATTGTCGTTGCAATTTTCATAGAACGGTACCGTTATTATGGAGCTAACAGGTCGGATATTAATCAGTTATCAAAGGCAATCCCGGAATTTTTAAGGAATAAAGACATAGAAGGATTACAAGCGGTCTTAATAAAAGATGGAGGAATTCCTGCATCGATTATCCTTGAAGCAACAAATTCATTAGGGAAAAATGCTCATCAAACAACTATAGTTGAAGGTGCAGCTGTGCATGCATCAGGTTTATTAAAGAACTATTTAAATTATCTGGATGTAATTGTAACATTGTCACCATTAATGGGGCTTTTAGGAACGGTTATAGGAATGATTGGCTCATTTGATATTTTATCTGTATCGGAAGGACAACCTTTTGCAATTACCGGTGGTGTAGCGGAAGCGCTTGTCTGCACTGCTGCCGGGTTATTTGTGGCCATAATTGCTTTAATCGCTTACACATATTTATCCCAGCAAGTAAGCGGTTATGTCTCTGCTATAGAGAAAATATCATCTGTATATTTAGCAATTGTGGAAGGTGATAGAAAATGAGATTACAATCTTTGGAGGTAGAGAAAAAACCGAAGATTATGATTATTCCGATGATTGATATTATTTTCTTTCTCCTTGTATTTTTCATGATGAGTATGCTTACAATGGTAGTACAGAAGTCAATTAATTTAAATTTGCCGCAAACTGCATCAGCAAAGATGAACTTGGAAAAAACAATACCAATTACGATTACTTCAGATGGACAAATTTATGTAGAACAGGAAAAAATAGACCACAGTTCTTTGCGGAAAAGAATGGAAATTGAAAAGAACAGAAATCCTGAGGTAAGCATTGTTCTTCGTGCGGATGAAAAATCGGAACATGGAGATTTTGTATTTGTTTTGGATCAATTAAAATCGGTAGGAATTAGTAAGATTGGTATTGCTACAGAAGCAAAACCTGCTGCTGTAAAAGAGTAAAAGGGGGCATTATGGTTACTTTTAAGTACCGATGGATGACCGCTTTTGGTATTTCTTTATCATGTCATGCAATGGCAATTATTTTAATCGGTGTTGCCGCTTTTTTGTTTCCTCGTGAATCTGTAGATAAAAGTCCGATTGAGATTGATTTAGTGTCTTTTGCAGGTGGGGGCGGCGGTGGAGGAAGTCCTGAGGCCGGGCCGGAAATAGATTCTCCGGCGGCTCAACCGACTGAAATACCTCCGGCACCGATACATGATATACCAGATGAGGAAATAGCAGAAGATGTTCATGAGATTCCCTCTGATATGAAGGAAAACACAGAAAGAAAGACGGAATCTTTTTCATCTGCAAATACTAGCGCCGGAAGGGATAGTAGCCGTGGTTATGGATCCGGAACCGGGACAGGCGGCGGAGACGGCTCGGGAACGGGTACAGGAACGGGATCCGGAACCGGTCCGGGAACAGGCTCCGGAAGTGGTGGCGGAGACGGAACCGGTGTCGGGACGGGAGATACAATCGGGCCTCAAATATTGAGCAATCCCGGTCCGCAATATCCTGAGTCATCAAGGGCGGCAAATCGTGAAGGTACAACAAGTGTGGGGGTTATTATAGGAATAGATGGTACTGTTACCAGTGCATGGGTTGAAGTTTCATCAGGAGATAGTGCATTGGATAATGCTGCCGTTAATGCTGTATACGGATGGCAATTTGTACCGGCTAAACAGAATGGTATTGCTGTAGAATCCAGGTCAAGAGTTCCTATCAATTTCCACCTTAAATAAAAAAGATCTAATCTGTGCATATATTTTGTATAGCACAGATTTTTTTTCTTAAAAATGTTAAAATAAAAGAAAAATTAAATGATTTGGAGGAAGATAATATGAAAACAACAGGAAAATTATATGGAATAGGGGTAGGGCCGGGAGATTCTAAATTATTGACGGTCAAGGCGGTGGAAATCATTCAAAAAGCAGATATAATTATTACACCCAAAACAGAAAAAAAAGATGGATCCGTAGCGTACAATATAGCGAAACCTTATATTTCAGAGAAAACAGAAATTTTACCCCTTGTTTTTCAGATGGTAACGGACATGGATATTGTAAAGAAACAATGGGTGGAGAACAGAAAAATTATATCTGAAAAATTAGAAGAAGGAAAAAATATAGTATTTCTTACATTAGGTGACCCAATGCTTTACAGCACCTATATGTATATTTTTCATGCCTTAGAAAATTCAGATTATGAGGTAGAAACAATCCCGGGAATACCTGCGTTTTTAGGGATAGCTTCACAAATAGGATTGCCGATTACAGAATGGGAAGAAAATCTGTTAATCATTCCGGCAACTGCTTCTCCGGAAAAAATTGATAAAGCGTTAGCGGCTTGTGATAATGCAGTTATCATGAAGGTCTATAAAAAATTTGCATTTATACAAGAAGAACTTAGAAAGCATAATATGATAAAAAATGCTGTTATGGTCTCAAGAGCAGGCTTACCGGACGAAATTATAGAACGGGATTTGGATCTTTTGCCGTCTGATTATAAACCGAATTATCTGAGCACAATTATTGCAAAGAGAGATGTTTCCGATGACAAAAATTAACAGACCAAGAGTTGTTATAGCAGGGACAAATAGCGGCGTAGGGAAAACTACAATTGTTACCGGTCTTTTGGCGGCCCTTCATGCAAAGGGATATGAGGTACAACCGTTTAAGGTGGGGCCGGATTATATTGATCCGGGTTTTCATACCAAAGCAGCCGGCAGACCATCTTACAATTTAGATACATGGATGACGCCACCGGAACGTTTAGTGCCAACATTTGCAACACTTTCTGAAGGCGCCGATATTTCGATTATTGAAGGAGTTATGGGACTTTTTGATGGTGGTGCCAATGGTATAAGCAGCACAGCGGATATTGCAAAAAAATTAAGGGCACCGGTTGTTTTAGTTCTTGACTGCAAGGCTGTGGGAGACAGTATTGCAGCTACGGCTTTAGGATTTAGAGAATACGATAAGGATATTGAAATAGCAGGGGTTATTCTAAATCGTCTTGGTTCAGAGAAGCATGAATTAATGATTCGGGAAGCCATGAATAAAATTAATATGCCTGTATTGGGCGCTTTTCATCGGGATGATGACTTAAAAACACCGGAAAGGCACTTGGGGTTAACTCCTGTGACAGAAATAGAAACGAATCAGTTGATTCGTTATATGGCTGAAGCGGCTGAAAAATGGATTGATACGGAAACTCTTTTAACGGTAGCCAATCAGGCGAATACGTTAGGATATATTGAGCCAGAATGTTCAATTAAAGAAAAGCTTGTAAAAATTGCTGTTGCGAAAGATGAAGCATTTTCTTTTTATTATCCGACAAGCTTGGCAGCACTCGAAAAAAAGGGGGCGGAGCTTATCCCGTTCAGCCCTCTGAGAGATGAAACCGTTCCGGAGGTAGATGGAATTATTTTTGGAGGAGGATTTCCGGAAATGTTTCTTCATGAATTGGAGAGAAACGAATCTATGAAATCATCTATTCGAGAATTAGCTCTTAAGGGAATTCCAATTTATGCCGAGTGCGGGGGACTCATGTATTTATGTAAAAAAATTCAGGGGTTTGCAGATGAAACATATGATATGGTTGGAATTGTTCCTGCTATATGCAAAATGCAAAAAAAACTGCAGCGTGTAGGATATGTAACAGGTAGAGCACTGTCTTCTACTATTATTGCGGAAAAAGATGATGAACTGAAAGGACATGAATTTCATTTTTCAATAATGGAAGGAGAAGAAGATTTTTCGTGGGCATATTCACTACAAGGGACACGACAGAAAACCCCACACAAAGAGGGATATAGCCATGACAATATATTAGCATCTTATTTGCATCTGTCGTTTGATGGAAACCCTAAAGCAGCAGAACAATTAATAAAAAATTGCATGAAGTATCGGGATAGCAGGAGATAAAACATGGAACAGGCAAAAGGTTTGATCCTAATTAACACCGGAACAGGTAAAGGCAAAACAACAGCGGCCTTGGGTACCGCTATCCGTGCCTGGGGAGATGGACAAAAGGTATTAATTCTTCAATTTATTAAGGGTGCATGGAAGTATGGAGAATTAAAAGCTATTGAAAGTTTAGGAAAAATTAATGGGAATATTGAGATCCGGCCGATGGGCGATGGTTTTGTTTTTCATAATAAAAAAGAGGATGAGGAATCGTATTTAAAGAAAAAAGAATTGGCCAAACAGGCTTGGAATATGGTAGTTAAGGAAGTAAAGAGTGACAAATGGGATCTTATTATTTTAGATGAAGTTAATTATGCAATATATTTTGGAATGCTTGATGTAGCTGATGTATTGGGGCTGATTCAAACACGTCCTCCTCGGTTGAACATGATATTGACCGGCCGTTATGCAAAAAATGAATTAATAGAAGTGGCAGATACGGTCACAGAAATGACACTTTGCAAACATGCCTTCCAAAAAGGAATCCGTGCAAGAAAGGGAATTGAATTTTGATTGAAATTTCCTTTACAGCAGCGCGGGTACATGATATGATTTCAAACGAATGTAATCGTAAATGAGGGATGTATAGTGGCGCTTTATATAAAGAAATTTGGCGGATCTTCTGTGGCAACACCTTCAAAAATGGAAGATATTGCACGCCGTGTACTTAGCGAAAAAAAATCAGGTGACAAAGTAGTTATTGTTGTATCTGCAATGGGTGATAGTACTGATACACTTTTATCTTTAGCAGAAGAAATATCGGATACTCATCATGGCAGAGAAGTTGATATGCTTATTACCACCGGGGAACAGGTTTCTATTTCTCTTATGGCAATGACTTTTGCTCATCTTGGCGCATCTGCCGTTTCATTGACAGGAGCACAGGCCGGAATATGTTGTCGTGGAGTACATGGAAAGGCTTTCATAGATAAAGTATTGCCTTCTCGGGTTTTTCAAGAACTGGAAAAGGGCAATATCGTAATTGTTGCAGGGTTTCAAGGATTGCTCCCCAATGGTGATGTAGCAACGCTGGGGAGAGGCGGTAGCGATGCAACGGCTGTAGCCTTAGCGGGGGCGATGCATGCAGATATGTGTGAGATATTTACAGATGTAGACGGAGTTTATTCTGCTGATCCACGTTATTGTCCCGAAGCAATAAAAATGAAGGAAATAACAAATATAGAAATGCTTGAACTGGCACGATTGGGAGCCGGCGTCATGCAACCAAGAAGTGTTGAATTAGGACTGCAATATCATATTCCTATTCATGTTCGTTCGACCTTTACAAACGAAGAAGGTACGATAATTCGGGAGGAGTCTACATTGGAAGGTAATAACTGTATTATTAAAGGTGTTGCACAAGATACTAATACGGCGAGAATATCCGTACTTAACGTGAAAAATATTCCTGGCATAGCATATAAGGTTTTCCAATCTTTGGCAGATGATAATATTGACGTCGATATGATTGTACAAAGCGTACAAACATCAAATGATAACATGACGGATATTGTGTTTACTATTAATAGTGCAGACCTAAATGATGCTCGTAAATCCTTAGAAAAACTAAAAACAGAAGGACTGATTCCTGAGGTGGTTTATGATGATGATACGGCTAAAATATCTGTTGTCGGAGCAGGTATGTTAGGAACACCGGGCATTGCTGCTCGTATGTTTGGCGCCCTTGGAAGTGTCGGCATAAATATTTTGATAGTAAGTACATCTGAAATCAGCGTTTCCTGTTTGATTAAAAGAGAAGATGTGAATAAGGCCGTACAAGCAATTCATAGAGAGTTTTTTGAAAAAGCAGAAACTAATGGCTGATTAAGTCAAGAGCACAGGGCGTTTTTTACCTGGGCTTTTTAATTTATTGATAAATAAATCTGGAGGAACAATTATGAAATGGAAGATAAAAGAAATTATACATGGTTTTCAAATAAAAGATTTTTCCCATATTGATGAAGTAGATGCCGATGTTTATCTTATGGAACATGTACAATCAGGTGCCCGTTTAATGTATTTGGATACAACGGATGATAACAAAGTCTTTTATATTTGCTTCAGAACAACACCGGACAATTCAAAAGGAGTTCCTCATATTATGGAACATTCTACATTGTGCGGATCCAGGAAATTTCCGTTAAAAGAACCTTTTATAGAATTGGCAAAGGGCTCGTTGAACACTTTTTTAAATGCAATGACCTGGCCGGATAAAACAATGTATCCTGTGGCGAGCAGGAATGATGCTGATTTTCATAATTTAATGGATGTTTATTTAGATGCGGTATTTTATCCCGTCTGTCTTAAAGATCCCCAGATTTTAATGCAAGAAGGTTGGCATTATGAGCTTGATAGCAAGGATGGAGAGCTCATTTATAATGGTGTTGTTTATAATGAAATGAAAGGGGCATTGTCCTCTCCGGAGTCATTGCTAGAAAATGCAGCAATGGAAAATTTATTTCCCGACAATACTTATGGTGTAGAATCTGGAGGAGATCCAGAGGTTATTCCTTCTTTGTCATTTAGGGAATTTTCGGAATTTCATCGTAGGTTTTATCATCCTTCGAACAGCTATATATATCTATATGGAAATATGGATATAGAACAAACATTATCTTACATAGATAAAGAATACCTTCAATCTTTTAATCGCAGAGATATAGATTCTTTGGTAAAATCACAGCGACCTTTTCATGAGAGAAAAGTAGCTGAAGCCGCTTATGGAATTGCAGAAGGAGAAACATTACAAAACAAAGCATTCCATGCGCTTTTTACTGCAATGACAGATCATATGACAACGAAAGAATCCTTGGCGTTCCGCGTATTAAACTATGTTTTAATTGAAACAGATGGAGCACCATTAAAGAAAGCAATATTAGATGAAGGTCTTGGGAATGATGTGAGTGGAAGCTATGAGGATAGTTATAAACAACCTGTGTGGATGATTGAATTGACCGGCTCAGAAGTACAGGACCAGAAAAAATTTGCCCAAGTTATAGATCGAACATTGAGAACTTTAGCATTAGAAGGTATAGATAAAAAAATGCTTGATGCTGCATTAAACAGGGTAGAATTTATAGCACGGGAAAATGATTATCAAGGGCGGCCTAAGGGGTTATTTTATGGAATAAGAGCAATGGATCTTTGGCTTTATGATAGAAATCCTATGGATGCATTGCGGTATTATGATGACATGAAAGCGTTGCGGGAAGATTTGCCAAAGGGATATTTTGAAAATCTTCTTTTGAAATATGTGATTAAAAATTCACATCAAGTTCTCATAACCATGAAGGCTGAAAAAGGCTTGATTGAAAAGAAAAATGTAGAAACTCAAAAGAAATTGAGTGCATATAAAAGCAGTCTTTCTGATGATCAAATAGAGCAAATCATTAAAGAAACGGAAGATTTAAAAAAACGTCAGGTCGCTTTAGATTCTGAAGAGAATCTAAAGAAAATTCCTTTATTGAGGAGGAAGGATCTGAACCGTGTAATAGATGATGATGTAATTGAAGAGACATCTGTAAAAGGTGTTCGGCATCTTCATTGTAATGTGGAATCCAATGGAATTTCTTATTTAAATTTATATTTTGATTTAACAAGTTTGATGCGGGAAGATTTTTTTTATATGAAAATTTTATCTCGCTTGTTAATGTCGATGGATACAGCCAGGCACAGCTACCAGGAACTGACACGTTTATCTAATGCTTATACGGGCGGAATCGGTTACGAAGTAGGCTCTATAGCTAAGATAGATACAGACACAGATTTCAATCCGTTTTTTATGGTCAAAGGTAAAGCACTTACTGATAAAGTGGATGATATGATGTCTATTATCAGAGAAACACTGATAAATACGAATTTTGATGATAAAAAACGTCTGAAAGAAATTCTCCTTGAGGAAAAAGCGGGATGGGATTTGACTGCTTTTGACAGAGGACACGTATTGAGTATGGTTCGTCTCTCGTCTTATTTTTCAAAAACAGGAGAATTTGCAGATATATTAGGATTATCTTATTATTATTTCTTATCAAATATTGTTGCCCATTTTGATGAAATGGCTGAATCAATTATTGATAAATTGAAAGAGTTGTCAGATAAGATATTTACAAAAAAGAATTTATTTATTTATACAGTTGGTGGTGACGCGGAAAAACAAGCTGTCGAAAAAAATGCAGATGCCTTGCTTGTTGGGATGAGTGAAGGGGTCGCTCTTATAAAGCCAAAGATGATATCTATAAAGAAAACCATTAATGAAGCCTTTTTAACATCGGGTAAAGTACAGTATGTTGCAAAAGGAGGAAATTTCCGTAATCATGGATTTGCTTATAACGGGGCGATTCGTGTCATGGAAACAATTCTCCGGTATGAATATTTATGGAAACAGATTCGGGTTTTGGGCGGAGCTTATGGGGCTTTCGTTCAATTCATGAGAAATGGGAATGCTATATTCTGTTCTTACCGAGATCCGAATTTGGTAGAAACGTTAAATGCTTATCAAGGGATTCCCGAGTATTTAAAAAATCTGGAATTATCAGATAGAGAAATGACAAAATATGTTATTGGAACAATGGCACCAGAGGAAATATCATTAACTCCGTTTATGAGGGGAGAAAGGGCACTTGGTTATTATCTTGGGGGAAACACAAAGGAAAGTAGGATGAAAATACGTAATGAAATTATAAATTGCACTGTACAAGATATCAGGAATCTAGCGCCACTTGTGAAAAGTATTATGGAAGAACCATATATTTGCGTTATGGGGAATGAAGAAAAGATAAAAAACAACAAAGAAATCTTTAATGCTGTTTTATCTATGCCAAAATAATGGGAATCAGAACCAGGTTTGCACCAAGTCCCACCGGATATATGCATTTAGGTAATATATGGGTTGCCTTTTTGAATTGGTGGTGGACTCGTCAGCAAAGAGGAAAAATCATACTGCGTATAGAAGACATTGATCAGATACGGTGTCACAAGGAGTATATTTCTGCCATACAAGAAGATTTGACATGGCTTGGACTTGATTGGGATGAAGGACCGGAAGATGTTTATGCATACGGTCCTTTACAACAAAGCCGCCGACATGAAATATATAAGGCAATTCAAAAAAAATGGGAGAAGGAATATCTTCTATATCCATGCTTTTGCTCACGTGCAAGGATCCATAAAATTTCTTCTGCACCTCATTTAGGAGAAGAAACACCAACCTATGACGGGCATTGCAGGAACCTTTCTGAATCAATACAAAGATCAATGCACAAAACTCCTTCATGGAGAATAAAAGTTAACAAAGAAGAAATTTCTTTTGATGATATGTTTTGTGGTCATCAAAAGAAAGTTATGGAAGCATGTTCCGATGACTTTATTATTTTTCGGGCTGATGGTGCAGTGGCATATCAATTGGCAGTATCAGCCGATGATGGAGCTATGGGAATTACGCATGTCTTTAGGGGAAATGATCTGTTGCCTTCTACTTTTTATCAAATTTATTTGTTGGAAAGATTAGGATATAAAGTTCCGTCTTATGGACATCTGCCATTACTTGTTGATAATACAGGAGTCCGTTTATCAAAGCGGCAGCACGGTATTACCGTCAAGGAACTGAGGGAAGCAGGAATAAGTGCAGAACAAATTATAGGACAATTACTTTTTTGGGCAGGTGCATTAAAAACAGTTTTACCTGTATCTGCTGAAACAGCATTAAAAAATATTTCATTTGACTCTTGTCAATATATTAATAAGGCTGTTATAAAAGCAGATGCCATATAAAAATGAAGGAAGAATCTTAGATTTTTCCTTCATTTTTATATGGCATCAACGGATGTCTTAATCATCCTTATTAGATTTTTTTGCCTCTTCTGTCTTTTTTTGCTCTAAAGCAAGTCGTTCATTTCTTGCCGCTTCTGTTAGATGGAGTTTATATTTTGGTGTTTCAGAAACTAAGGCTTCAATCTCAAAAAAACGATCCCACGGGAAATTTGCCGAGACAGTTTGCGGATTAAGTTTCATTTTATTTTTAGCAAAATCTTGGAGTTCGGCAATCATTTCTTCCAAAATTTCTTGATTCACCTTGCCATGGGTTTTTCTGATATCTGCAAATCTTTTTATTTTTTTTCTGACATTTGCCTGGTAAGCCCAATTATCAATATATTGTTCTAAAAGCATAGATTTATGTGCAGTTGGATTCATTTCCGGGGCTAATATAGCTTGGGCAATCGCAAAACCAATTGTGTTGCTTGCTGTGTTCCAACCGTTGTAGGCAGATACTTTATAGAGAAGGTCTTCTTTAAGCAATAAATTCATGAGAGTGTTATCAGAACCATTAGCAAAATAAACATCCGCTATAGACACACTTCTTCCGTGATCAATCATTGATTTTATCTGCTCTCCAAAGTTAGAAGTACTTTCTTTAATCATTCCGAAGTTGCTAAATTGACTGGCCTCATTGGTAGAATGAAGAGGAGTATTTACTGCTAAAATAATATCGGGAGCACCTTTCTTTACAATAGAACCGCCTACTGCGAGTATGTGCTGCTCAATTGTTTTTCCAACGGGTTGATTTTCATATGATGGGACGGTATCCTCGCCTCGTCCGATGGGATATAAAACATCAAAGGTAGGAGACAATTTATTCCGATCTACGTGATAACGAGCTATAAGTAAAAGTCCAAGTTGGTCGGCACCCGGAAAAGAACCGAATTTGTTTCCACTTATTTTTTTAGCTATTTTTTCTTGATAGCGAACTTCCATGTTTGTTTGTGAATGTTTGCTATTATCGTCATGGCCTTCACAAAAATATGTAAATATGCCTTCTTGTGCATCCCGAATTAGCCGTTCATTGATAATATTGTTCTTAGTTCTGCGTTTAAACCAATCTTGTAAATATTCACTGGGAACAGTCAATTTGAGTGAAAGTAATTCTGCTGTTTCATCCGCGCTTATTAAGCCTAAATCTTGTTTATCTTGCAGGGTGGCAATCCGGTAGATATTAGGTCCGTATGTATCATAGTAATATGGCTCCACACCTCCGCTGGAAGCATAAGGTGTACGCATAATTGTTCCAAATGCATAAATAGGTAAATTCGGATAAGATGCATGGAGTTTTTTAATTTTATTTTCTCTGAATTGCAATGTACGTAAAGAGTCATTATGTTTTCTTGAATCAACAAGACCGCCGTAAATTAGTGTATCTGTAGAAAGAATGGCAGCATCTGCTCGGGATATGTTATCAGTGACCCAACGCCAAATTTGTTCCGGAGAACCATGATAGTTCTTCCCCGACAAGTAAATTTTAGGCGGAGTAAGTACCGTGTATCCTGCTTTTTCGGCAGTAGATACAGTGTATGTATAACTGACTGGACGATCATCCTGAGGAACAAAAAGAATTGTTTTTGCAAATACTGCATAACCGCCGATAGAGAAAGAAAGTGCGATAGTAGCAGCTATAATTTTATTTTTGAGCACATTGACCTCCCCATAAATTATGATTATTAATTATACCATTAAATGAAAACATAAGTAAAAAGACCATGCTGAAAGCATAGTCTTTTTTGGCGGAGCGGGTGGGATTCGAACCCACGGTACATTGCTGTACAACTGATTTCGAGTCAGCCTCGTTATGACCACTTCGATACCGCTCCATGATAAAACAACATCATCTTCTGTGCATTTGAAAAAATAAATCCATTAGTTTTTGACAATCATCTGCCAAAATATTCCGTGTGACAACAAAATCAGAATTAAGAGAGTCCTTTTCGCTATTAAATCGGGCTTCAATTCCGCCATTTTGTTTATTACATGAGCCATAAACTACTCTGGAGATTCGTGAATTTATGATAGCACCGGTACACATAAGACACGGTTCTATGGTAACATAAAGGGTACAACCCGTCAAACGCCAGTTTTTAAGGACTTTTGAAGCCTTTTTTATGGCAATTATTTCAGCATGGCATGTTGCATCATTTTGATGTTCACAAAGATTATGTGCGGAAGCTATAATTGTGTCATTATAGGTAATAAGAGCTCCGATAGGAATTTCACCGGCCAGGAATGCTTTTTTTGCCTCTTTGATGGCAAGTGCCATATATTCTCGATCATTCATAACATAAAACCTTTTTCAATTACCGGGTAGAAAAAATTAACTAAACAGTATAAAATAATTATAAACAATAATCATTTTTTTGTTAATGGAGGAGTTTAAATGGCTGAAGAAAAAAGAATAAATATGAAGTCAAAAAAATTTCAATCTTATTTAGACAATAATGATTTGAAATTTTTCCAACAAAATGTGACACATGATGAGGCAGATACAGTTGTATTTCAATCCAATATTCAGGTAGAAGGACAAACTCTGCCAGTAGGTATTATTACAGATGATACGATTTATACGATCATTCGAGTTCAGATTGGAACAGGATTGGTCAAGGAAGAAAACAAGGCAAAGTTGAATGAATACTTAAATTCTTTAAATCGAAGTTATAAAGTTTTTAAATATGTAGTGGCAGAAGACGGTTCAGTATTCTTGGATGCGTGCCTACCCAGCACAAATGAGGGCTTTGATCCTGAGGTGGTTCGTGTAATCCTTGATGTGATTGTAGATCATTTAACACAGGAATATAAAAATATTATGAAGTCGGCGTGGAATTAAAACAGTAATTGAGTAAAAACTGATATTTAAGTTCATTGATTAACTTGAGCTTAAATATCAGTTTTTTAGTATAGAAATTATGAATCGAACATAACCGTACTTAAATATTTTTGATAATGATAATAGATTATAGAAAGTGAGAATGAAAAATGATAGAATGATAATTGAAATTAGTTGAATTGAGGAATGAGTATGACGATAAAAAAGAATAAGTTTAAATGGGTTTATAGATTATCAGGATTAGAAAAAGAACGTGTACCTTCTTTTTACCGCGAGCAAGGTATATTAGACGGAGTAGCAAGAATCATGATCCGGCGTGGAGTTGATACTCAAGATAAGCTGGAACATTTTTTATATGACACACTGGATAATTTGACAGACCCTTTTCTTATGAAAGGGATGGAGGAGGCGGTTACTCGTATCCAAAGAGCCATAAATCAAAAGGAGAAAATTGTTATCTATGGCGATTATGATGTAGACGGGATTACATCTACTGCAATTCTTGTTCGCTATCTTATGCGGGAAAATGCTGAGGTTAGTTTTTATATCCCGTCGCGTGAAGAAGAAGGCTATGGTCTTAATCAAATGGCCGTTGAAAAGTTAGCAAAGGCTGGGAATAGATTACTTGTAACAGTAGATTGCGGAATCAGCTCAGCAGATTTAGTAGCAAATTCACCTTCATCTATGGATATAATTATTACAGATCATCATCAGCCGCCGGAAATACTTCCTTCTTGTATTGCAGTAGTAAATCCTCACCAAAGTGACTGCCCGTATCCATACAAAGAATTGGCCGGTTGTGGAGTCGCATTCACATTATGCAGAGCACTTTACAAGAGGAAGTATAAGGAAATCTATACAGATGATGTAGAATTAGTTGCTCTTGGAACAATTGCAGATGTTGTTTCTTTAACAGGAGAAAATAGAATTTTGGTTCGCAAGGGAATGGAACGATTTTTAACAACTCCTATTAAAGGTTTAGCTGCTTTACTCCGGGCAACCGGAATTGTAAATAGTGATACGAAAGAATTTTTACATGCAGATCAGATATCATTCGGACTTGCGCCCCGACTCAATGCAGCCGGAAGAATTACGCATGCGAAGTATGGTGTAGAACTATTGACAACGAACTCGTCAGAGGAAGCAGAACAATTAGCAAAAAAATTATGCGATACTAATATAGAGAGACAGAAAATCGAAAGAGAAATCTATGAGGAGGCGCTGGAACGAATTGCTGAGCTTCACATTGAAAATGATAAAGTACTTGTTATAGATGGAAAAGATTGGCACCCCGGAGTTATAGGAATTGTAGCATCACGTATACTGGATTTATATCATCGGCCCGTATTGGTCATGACGATACGTAATGGTATAGGAAAGGGGTCCTGCAGGAGTATACCGGCTTTTAATATATACCAAGCATTAGGCGCTCAGTCAGAGATGCTGATTCAGTATGGCGGTCATAAAATGGCAGCAGGATTTAGTATATCTGAAGAAAATATAGAATTATTTAGAAAAAAAATAAATTTATATGCAGAGAATCTGTTGACTCCGGATGACAGTATACCTTTATTGGAGTTAGAAGAAACACTTCCGTTAGAAGAAATTACGTTAGATTTTATTCGTTCTCTGGATTTACTTGAACCTTATGGATGTGACAATCCTAAACCTCTTTTTTCTGTGCAAAATGTTTTTATTGAGACGGCACGTCGTATAGGAAATGATAAACGTCATTTTAAGTGCCGTCTGATACAAAATACTGAACCTGTCGAGGCAATATTTTGGAATGCAGGACAAGATGATCCTTGTCATGCGGGAGATACAGTTAACTTAGTCTTTGAGCCAGAAATACATGACTGGTATGGTGAACATGTGCAGTTAATTTGTAAAGATGTGGAGCTGATAGAAAATCATTCTTTATCAAGAGAGTTTTTAGTAAAGGTTTTTATTGCATTAAGAGCAGTTTTAAAAAACAATGAGATTCTTCCGGCAGGAGATGTCAAGGTAGCCTTACGAAGAGAAATTAATAATGCGGGTGAGCCGGCTGCTGTATACACGGCACTTGCTATATTTGAAGAACTTGCCATCTTATCTCGTTTCAGCAGGTCTGGTACTGATTATTACCAACGACGGGTTGTTCAGAATAAAAAATTGGACTTATTATCCTCTTCTATTTATAGAAAATATCGGAAATAAGGGGGACGGAATGGGAAATATAAATGAAGAGAAGAATATCCGAACACATGACATGTCCCGCTTGATTAATCAGCATTTATCTTATGAAAAAATAAATACAGATGCTTCTGCATCAAACTTAGCAGAATTTTTAATTCATCAGAATGAATATGTTGAGTCTATTAATGAAAAGAAAGATTTTAACAGGGAAAAAGAGAATGCTTATAATAAACTGATTGATAGAATTGCGATGTATATTCATGATGAAAATGATATTGAGCAGATCAGGAAGGCATATGAATATGCTGATAAGGCGCATAAAGCGCAAATAAGGGCAACAGGGGAACCTTATATTATTCATCCATTGGCAGTCGCATATATTTTGGCTGAATTGGAAATGAATGCAGAGGGGATTATTGCCGCACTGCTTCATGATGTGGTAGAAGATACAGAATATACTATTGATGATATAAAAATACTTTTCGGGAAAGAAGTGGCTTTTTTAGTTGATGGTGTAACCAAGTTATCCCAATTTCATTATAAAAATAAAGAGGACCAACAAACAGAAAATTTCCGCAAAATGTTTTTGGCTATGGCGCAAGATATACGTGTTGTAATCATTAAACTGGCCGACAGATTGCATAATATGAGGACTTTGGGCGTATTCCGCAAAGAAAAGCAGGAGCGTATTTCAAGAGAAACAATGGAAATATATGCACCTTTAGCACATCGTCTGGGAATTTATAATATTAAATGGGAATTAGAAGATTTATGCTTTCATTATCTTCATCCTGATGAATATTATGATTTGGTCAGGCAAATGCGGCAAAAACGTAAAGTTCGTGAAGAAATTGTTAATGATACAATGAGGGTTCTGCATCAGCATATAGAAGAATCAGGAATCGAAGCAACCATTACCGGGCGTCCCAAACATTTTTACAGTATTTATAAAAAGATGAAACGGGATAATAAAGATTTATCACAAATTTACGACTTATATGCAGTCAGGGTAATTGTTGATACAATTCCGCAGTGTTATGCAATCTTGGGTATTGCTCATTCCTTATGGAAGCCGCTTCCCAATCGTTTTAAAGATTATATTGCTGTTCCTAAGCCGAATATGTATCAATCTCTTCACACAACTATTATCGGTACAAAGGGCCAGCCTGTAGAAATACAAATACGTACTTGGGAAATGCATCATATTTCCGAATATGGAATTGCTGCACACTGGAGATATAAAGAAGGAAATAAAGCCGGAACTAAAAGCTTTGATCAGAAAATAAGCTGGCTCAGAAGATTGCTGGAATGGCAGGATACATCAAATTCAAAGGAATTTATAAATGCTTTAAAGCTGGATGTATTTTCTGATGAAGTCTTTGTGTTTACCCCTAAAGGAGATGTTATAAATCTTCCCAAGGGATCCATTCCTATCGATTTTGCCTACCGAATACATACAGAGGTTGGTAATCGCTGTGTAGGTGCAAAGGTTAATAACAAGATTGTCCCTTTAGATACAAAGTTGAAAAATGGCGATATTGTTTCCGTTATTACCTCAAAAACAGGGAAACCCAGTTATGACTGGATAAATATGGTGGGGGCCAGTGAAAGTAAAGCCAAAATACGCAGCTGGTTTAAAAAAGAATATCGACCGGAAAACATCTCCCATGGGCAGGAATTACTTTTAGAAGAACTGGAACATTTAGGGTATAAAGCGAAAGAAGTTGCAACTAAAGAAAGATTAAAAGAAGTCGGAAAATATTTTAATCATATTTCTGAAGATGATATTCTTGCAGCAGTCGGATATGGTGGAATTGCTATAAAAACTGTGGTTCTCAGGCTTATTGACCTCTATAAGAAAGATACAAGCCCGGAAAAAACAACAAGTTTAAAAAGCGCAAAAGATTTTGAAAATTTAAAAATGCGCAGCATAAAAAAAAGGTCTGGCACGGGTATTCTTGTAAAAGGACAAGAGGGACTTGAAGTACATTTAGCAAAATGTTGTAATCCGGTTCCTGGAGATAAAATTATCGGATACGTAACTCGGACAAAAGGCGTATCCGTTCATCGCCTGGACTGCCCCAATACAATTAATTTTATAAATAAAGAAAGACAAATTGAGGTGGAATGGGAACAAACAACAAGTGGGATGTTTTTAGTAACCATTGAAGTGATTTCTTATGATCGTACCGGCCTAATGGCTGATATTTTAGCAGCATTGACAGAGATGAAACTTTCTGTATCCTCGGCGAATGTGAAGGTTGAAAATACAGGAATGGCTGTTATGAATTTAGGGATTCAAATAAAAGACTTGCCGCAATTAGATTATATAATGACTAAAATACGTCGTATAAAAGGAGTACATTCTGTTAATCGAATGCGTTCTTCTCAAGGAGGATAGATGAGAGCTGTTATTCAAAGATGTAATTCCTGTAAGGTCTTTTCAGAAGGAAAAGAAGTGGGAAATATAAACAAAGGTTTGATGGTGCTGATTGGAGTACAAAGGGGAGATAGTGAGAAGGATGCAAGTTACATCGCGGATAAAATAGTGAATCTCCGTATTTTTGAGGATGAAAGTGGAAAGATGAATCACTCTGTTTATACGGTAAAGGGAGAACTTGCTCTAATTTCTCAATTTACTTTATATGGAGATTGTCGTCATGGCAGACGCCCCGGATTTACTGAAGCGGAAACCTCGGAAGCAGCAAATTTACTTTATGAAAAAGTTGTTATGCTATGTAAAGAAACAGGAATCCATGTAGTAACAGGTCGTTTTCAAACACATATGAATATTATTTTAGATAATGACGGACCTGTTACACTGCTTATAGATTCGTCCAAAAGTTTTTAGTATAAAGAGGAGCTCCAATCAATGAAAATCACATATCTTGTTCTTGGTCCGTTTATGACAAATACTTATATTATTTATAATGAAGACACTATGGAAGCGATTATTATTGATCCGTCGTTTACGCCTGAAAATATTATTCATGCAATTGAAAAGTTGAAGCTTCGAGTAGTGGCTATATTTTTGACACACGGGCATGTAGACCACATGGCAGGTCTAAATACACTTAGGGAGAAGTATCCTGATGTAAAGGTTTATATGAATAAGAAGGACCAGATGTATTTAAAGGATCCGGAAAAGAACTTATCAAGTAGTTTTCCTTCACCCGTGATTTGCCAAAATGCTGATGAATGGGTGAATCATGGAGATCATATACATATTGCAGGACTTGATTTTGAAGTATTAAACACAGCGGGGCATACACCTGGTGGAATTTCATTTTACATGAAAGAAGCAGGAGTTGTTTTTACGGGAGATGCTCTTTTTCAGGGCTCAATCGGTCGAACTGATTTCCCCGGGGGAAATTTGAAAGAATTAATTATGAATATAAAAAATAATTTGTTTAATTTGCCTGATGACGTTGTAGTTCTTTCCGGACATGGAGGGGCGACAAATATTAGTGCAGAAAAGAAATATAATCCATTTTTATCGGAGGAGTTGAAATGAAAAGAACCGCGGAATTTTGGTTGCGCATATCCATTGTACTTTTTTTTGTGATTTTGATTTTATCGGCGCCGACAATTCTATTTCCTTTTGGCATATCTTTAATTATTGCCATACTTTTGACCCCTCTTGCTAAGTGGATTCAAAAATATGTAGTGAAAATGGGAATCAAGAAATTTCCATATGATTTTTCTATTGTCATTTCTTTTTGTCTATTTTTAGGGATTTTATATATGATCGGAATTCATATTTTTGTTCCGTTTCTTAGTGAACTAAGTGAGTTCACTAAGAGTTTACCGGATACATTTACCGAACCTCAAAAAACTATTTTAGAAATGCAACAGACCTATAATTTGAATGTATTACCTCCGGAGATACAGGGAGTTATTACTAAAATGGTACAAGAGGTGGGAGAATATACACTAAAACTTGCGCAATTCAGTTTATCTGCAATTTTTTCATTAGCGAGTACAGTAATCGAGTTAATCGTAGTTCCGTTTATTACTTTTTACATGATGAAAAAAGGTGGTACGTTTGCGAATTTGTTTGCAAGCTTCTTTCCCGAACAATATCAAGCACATATAAAAACAATGATTAATGAAATACATTTTGTTCTTAAGGCCTATATTCATGGTCAATTACTACTTTCCATTTTGATGGCATTTGTTGTGTTTATAGGAATGTGGATTTTGGACATACCATACCCTCTTGTTATTGGTCTTCTTGCCGGTGTTGTGGAAATGATTCCTGTTATTGGCCCGATTATAGGTGCTATTCCTCCGATTCTTTTAGGCCTTTTGCAAGGAACCGGAACAATGATACAGGTTATTATCTTTTATGTGGTAGTACAGCAACTTGATTCACATTTAGTTATGCCCAAATTAATGGGATCAATCATAGAAGTGCATCCTGTGGCGATTATTGCAGGGGTCCTTATCGGAGGAAGCTTATACGGTGTAATTGGAATGATGATTGCTGTTCCTACTGTGGCAGTTTTACAAATATTATTCCGTCATATGTGGTATTACGATAAATATAAATTAATAAAATAACGGAGGTGGAATTTATGAAAAAAACAACGGCAATGAACACTTTAAGAAAGAAAATAAGAGAGCACAAATTCAAATTTACGACACAAAGACAAATTATACTCCAGGCCTTTTTAGACAGTAAAGAAAATCATATGTGCGCAGAGGATGTATATGAGCTTGTTCGCGAAGGAAATCCTGATATCGGATTAGCCACGGTATACCGTTCACTTGAACTTTTTACTTCACTCGAGCTGTTAAAAAAATTGGATTTTGGAGACGGAAGAAGCCGATATGAGTTGAATGATCATAATTTAGCACATTCCCATCATCATTTAATTTGTTTAAGTTGTGGGAAAGTGGTTGAATTTACCTATGATTTTCTTGATGATATAAAACAAAAAATAAAAAAAGAAAACGGTTTCGGTATTGTAGATTATCAACTGAAGTTTTATGGTTATTGCGCAGATTGTGAAAAGAAAAATAATATAGTCATGAAATAATCCGATTGAAATAGATATTATTAATATTTGATTATACATAGACATGATGGTAAAATTAATTCGTTAGTGTCAATTTTATGATATTTAGTAACTGAAAATAAGGAAAAATAAAGAGGTGTCATAGATTTGCAGGCATTAAGAGGAACACAGGACATATTACCGGATCAAATTTATAAATGGAATTATGTCGAGTCCGTTATAAGGAACCTCTGTAGCGCATATGGTTATGGAGAAATCCGAACTCCCATATTTGAAGACACAAGGTTATTTCTTCGTGGGATTGGGGATACAACAGATGTAGTAACAAAAGAAATGTATTCTTTTGAAGATCGGGGAGGGCGATCAGTCACACTTCGTCCGGAAAATACAGCATCCGTAGTAAGAGCGTATTTAGAGCATAAGTTATATGGGGATCAGCAGGTCCATAAAATTTTTTATATCGGATCTATGTTTAGGTATGACAGGCCTCAAGCAGGACGGTATAGAGAATTTCATCAATTTGGTGTTGAAGTCTTAGGTGCGGTATCTCCGGCTGCAGATGCCGAAGTAATTGCGTTGGCCTATGATTTATTTCAATCTTTAGGGCTTAAGGATTTGAGTTTGCATATTAATTCTATCGGGGATTCGATATGTAGGCCTGTTTACCGTAAAAAACTGATTGAGTTTTTTGAAGAAAGAAAAGATCATCTCTGTGCGGATTGTAGGGAAAGATTATATAAAAATCCGTTAAGGATTCTAGATTGTAAAGAAGAGGGATGTAAAACAGCGTCTGAAGGAGCTCCTGAAATCACAGATTACTTATGTGAGACCTGTAATGAAAAATTTGAGGCGGTTAAACAATATTTATTTGCTTTAGGAATTCCTTATACAATTGATTCAAGATTGGTTCGTGGGCTTGATTATTATACAAATACTGCTTTTGAAATTCAGTATTTACCGTTAGGTGCGCAAAGTGCTATTTGTGGTGGCGGGCGTTATGATGGACTTGTTGAAGAAATCGGAGGGCCGGCAACTCCCGGAATTGGTTTTGCTGTAGGAATAGAAAGGTTATTATTGGCATTAGATATGCAAAATCTGATTCCTGTACCGGAAAAAATAAAGAAAATTTATATAGCGGCCCTTGGACAAGCTGCAATTGCAGAAGGGTTGAAAATACAACATACATTGCGTAAAAATGATATACAGGCAGAACTCGATTTGCAAGGTAAAAGCTTAAAAGGGCAAATGAAACAAGCCGGAAAACTAAAATCTATCTACACCATTATTATTGGAACCGATGAATTAATAAAAGGAGCGGTCACCGTGAAAGACATGGAAAACGGTAACCAAAAATCAATACCTTTAGAGAATGTGGCAGATTTTATTTTTCATCAGATAAACAGAAATTAAAATTTATTATTATATAATTATATTTTTTAAAGAGGTGCGTTTGTATGGAAACAATGACAGGCATGCATAGATCCTGTGGCTGTGGTCATGTTACAGAAAATGATTGTGGTAATGAATTAACATTAGCCGGGTGGGTAAATACACGGCGAGATCATGGGGGATTAATATTTATTGATCTCCGTGATCGTAGCGGTATTGTTCAGATAGTGATGAGTCCGCAGTATGGAGAAGAAGCTTTTCATAAGGCAGAAGATGTACGCAGTGAATATGTACTGGCTGTAAAGGGTGTTGTCAGAGAACGAAGTGAAGACACAATCAATCAAAAGATGAAAACAGGAAAGATTGAAGTGCTTGTATCGGAGCTGCGTGTTTTAAATAAGGCAAAAACTCCTCCGTTTTATGTAGAAGATGGTATCGATGTAGATGAAACAGTTCGTTTAAAACATAGATATATTGATTTGCGTCGCCCTGAAATGCAAAAAAACCTTATTATGCGGCATAAGATTATCCATGAAATGAGACAGTTTTTAGATGAACATGATTTTCTTGAAATTGAAACGCCTATTTTAACAAAAAGTACGCCTGAAGGAGCCCGTGACTATCTTGTTCCGAGCCGTGTAAATCCCGGCAAGTTTTATGCGCTCCCACAGTCACCACAGCTTTTTAAGCAATTACTGATGGTTTCGGGATTGGAAAGATATTTTCAGATTGCCCGCTGTTTTCGTGATGAGGATCTTCGCGCAGACAGACAGCCTGAATTCACACAGTTAGATATGGAACTTTCTTTTGAAGATCAGGATTTTATTTTAGATTTAATGGAACGCATGATGCAAAGAATATTTAAAAAAGTTCTTAATATTGATATTACGATTCCATTTAAGCGAATTACGTGGGATGAAGCCATGAACTTGTATGGGTCGGATAAACCTGATTTTCGGTTCGATATGCATTTTTATGATGTCTCTGATTTACTTCGTGATACTGAATTCAAAGTATTCCGAAACGTACTTGACAATGGTGGAGTCGTGAAGGCTATTACAGTCAAAGGAGACGCAGGTATCCCCCGTCGCCAACTTGATGAACTGGTTGAATATGTTGGACGTTTTGGAGCCAAAGGATTAGCATGGATTGGGTTTAATGAAGATGATACCTTAAAATGCCAAATTACAAAATTTCTTGGTGAAGAAAAAATTAGAGAAATTGGAACTCTTTGTGAAGCAAGAAAAGGCGATCTAGTATTAATTATTGCTGATAAACCCAAGGTAGTGGCTCAGGCGTTAGGGGAGTTGCGTTTGGAAATGGCGCGTCGCATGAATTTAATTGATGAAAATGAATTTTGTTTCCGTTGGGTCACAGATTTCCCGATGTTTGAATACAGTGAAGAAGATAAACGATGGGTGGCAGAACATCACCCGTTTACAGCTCCACGTGACGAAGATATACAATATTTAAATTCGGATCCTTCCAAAGTATATGCAAAAGCCTATGATTTAGTACTCAATGGCGTAGAGGCCGGCGGTGGATCTTTGCGAATTTACCAAGAGGAATTACAAGAAAAGGTATTCAAAGCAATTGGAATTACTCTCGATGAAGCTCGGGAAAAATTCGGATTTTTATTGGATGCTTTCCAATATGGTGCACCACCTCATGCCGGTATAGCTCTTGGTCTTGACCGGTTGGTTATGTTGATGCTTCATTTAAGTTCCATTCGTGAAGTTATTGCTTTTCCTAAAACACAGAGTGCTATTGATCAAATGACCCAGGCTCCGTCAGAAGTTGTAGAAAAACAACTGAAAGAGCTTCATATTAAGCTTGATGTAGAAAAGGATAATAACCTCCTTGTTTAGTGATAAATAATTAGTAGCAATAGGTATTTTACTTGTAAAAACAACTGTTTTTTGGTAAAATATTAATAAAGAACAAAACCCTGCTGTGCACGTGCCGCTTTATATTTTGAACCAACACCTTTATAAAGGGAGTTTAAAAGCGGTTCTTGGAAGCAATGCCCTTTTTAGGGACTGATGACGGGAGCTGCAAGGACACCCACCTGCAAGTATGCAGACTCAAAATACAGCATTAAACGACATGGTGGGGCGAATGAGTATAAAGTCGTCAAGTGTAAAACTTGGCGGCTTGTTTTTATGAGAGGATTATTATGGACTCACTGTTCGATATGTCAGAATCAGATTTCAAACGTTATGCACCACTGGCAGATCGTATGCGTCCGCAGACGCTTGATGACATAGTGGGACAGGAAGAAGCTATAGGCAGACAATCGTTTTTATATAAGATGATAGAACGAGATACAATCCCGTCACTGCTTCTTTTTGGTCCTCCAGGGTGCGGGAAAACAACTATTGCAATGGTTATTGCTAAGATGACCACATGTGTTGTTATAAAATTAAATGCTACTTCCAGCGGGACAAAGGAAATACGAGAAGCAGCGGAAAAAGCAAAAAAAGAATTAAATTATCATGGCCGTAGGACAATTGTTTTTATAGATGAAATCCACCGGTTTAATAAGAGCCAACAGGATTTATTACTACCTTATGTAGAAAATGGTACTTTTATTTTGATAGGAGCGACCACAGAAAATCCTTATTTTGAATTGAACGGTCCGTTACTTTCACGGATTCGCATAATACGTTTAAATGCTTTACCAATCCATGCTGTTGTAGAAGTATTGAAGAAAGCATTATCTGATAATGATAGGGGACTGGGGGAAGGACATTATAAAGTTGATTATGATGTCCTTGAGGCTATAGCAAATTATGGATTAGGGGATTGTCGGATTGCACTAAACCTTTTAGAGCAAATCGCAACGACACGAGCGGAAGGTGCAATATTAACACACAAGGATGTAGAAGAAGTTGCAGGGGAACAAATCTATTTGTATGATAAAAAGGGTGATTATCATTATGATATTGTTTCCGCTTTTATAAAAAGTATGCGCGGAAGTGATCCTGATGCAGCATTACATTATATGGCAAGGATGATTGAAGGTGGCGAGAAAACATCCTTTATATCCAGACGTATTATGATTTGCGCTGCCGAAGATGTTGGCCTTGCTGATCCTCAAGCATTGCAACTAGCTGTAGCCGCTGCACAGTCCGCAGAAATGATTGGCTTTCCTGAGGCTAAGATTCCGTTAGCGGAAGCTGTCATTTATATTTCTTTGGCTCCTAAAAGCAACAGTACAATTGTGGGGATTACGGAGGCAATTTCAGAAGTAAAGAGAAAAAGGAATTGGTCAATTCCTTCATATTTAAAAGATGCTCATTATATGGGAGCGATCCAATTAGGACACGGTGTCAATTATAAATATCCTCATTCTTACGGGGGCTGGGTGAAGCAACAGTATCTGCCCGATGAAATTCGTGAATCTAAATATTATCATCCGGTTTTAAATGGTGTTGAAAAAATCTTGTTCACTGAATGGAATTTGAGGAAAAAATAATTAGAGAGGCTATTTTTTAAATGAAGAAAATCACAAAAAGCACACAAAACAAAAAACACGATTCTTCAGGAAAAAATTTTGAAATCACTGGGATTATTATGTTTTTGTTCGGATTTTTTGTATGCTTGAGTTTATTTGGATATAAAACCGGCATTATTGGGGATTTTCTTGTAGATGGTTTTCATGTACTTTTTGGGATATCTTCACCAATTATTGCTTTAGCTTTTACTTTACTTGGTGCGAAATATACTTTGTCCGGAACAGGGATCGAAATTAACCGTAAAATAATATTGATTTTATTCTTGGTTTTGACTATTTTGGCAGGGAATCATCATTTCATGACGCCGTTGGGCTCAGAAATAATGATTGACTATATCATCAAATATGGAGGCTTTTTCGGAGCAGGATTTGTTTATGGCATTCGTCGGCTTTTCGGATTTACCGGAACAACTCTGTTTTTAGCAGGTTGTTTTATTATTGATATCCTTCTTTTAACACAGTGGTCTGTTTCTAAAGGAGCCAGGGAAATAGGAAATAAAACGGGGGAAAAATTAGAGGCTGTAAAAGTAAAAATACAGAAAAAGAAAGAAGAGTATCAAGTCATATCTGAGGAAATAAAGAACAAGCATACAGGTTACCATTTAAAAGAATTCATTTTTAAAAAATCAAATAACATTCAACCGGATAAAAATGAAAAAAATATAGATGAGGAAATCGGCAAAACTATTTTTTTACAAGATAAAATTCACGAAACAAATGGAATTGAAGAGAATGAGGCACAGAATAAAGAAAAAGAAGCAGTCCAAGAACCTGTAAGACCTGAAGAAGACATTGCAGGTAACGCTGATGAAAATAGAATAGAAGCTCAAGGAAACTCAAAATCATCAGAGTACCAGTTCCCGCCATTAACTCTTTTACATGAAACAAAAAAAGTGGGAAGTAATGAATATGATATTGAAGGTAAAGTAGTCCGTTTAGAGGAGGCATTAAAAAGTTTTGGTGTTAGAGCAAAAGTAATAAATGTATCTGTCGGCCCTACAGTTACAAGATATGAGTTGGAGCCTGCCCCGGGAGTCAGAGTTTCAAAAATTGAGGGATTAGCGGATGATATTGCTCTTCAATTAGCGGCTACCAGTATAAGAATAGAAGCACCTATACCGGGAAAATCGGCAGTAGGTATTGAAATTTCTAATGCAAAGGCCACGGAGGTTTCATTAAGAGAAGTACTGTCCAGCAAAGAATTTTTGGGTGGAAAAGGTTTAATTCTTGCTGCATTAGGAAAAGATATAGCAGGAAATACTGTTATTGCAGATTTGACAAAAATGCCACATCTTTTAATTGCAGGTCAAACAGGAAGTGGTAAATCTGTTTGCATAAATACAATTATTATCAGTATTTTGTATCATAGTCATCCCAAAGATGTGAAGCTGATATTGATAGATCCGAAAGTTGTTGAGTTATCCGTTTATAACGGTATTCCCCATTTACGAATTGAAGTGGTAACGAACCCGAAAAAAGCTGCTGGCGCGCTTAGCTGGGCTGTAAAAGAAATGGAGTCTCGATACAAGTCATTTTCGGAACACAATGTTCGTGACATCACAAGTTTCAATAAAAAGAATCCGGAATTAAAGCTTCCTTATATTGTAGTAATAATAGATGAACTGGCGGACTTGATGATGGTTGCAAAAGACAGTGTTGAGAACTCAATTTGCAGACTTGCACAAAAAGCAAGAGCTGCCGGAATTCATCTCGTTGTTGCAACTCAAAGACCATCTGTAGATGTTATTACCGGATTAATTAAAGCAAATATTCCGAGCCGAATTTCTTTTGCCGTTTCATCGCAAGTCGATTCTCGTACCATTTTGGATAAAGCCGGAGCCGAAAAACTTTTGGGAAAAGGAGATATGCTTTTCAATCCTTCAGGAGCGCAAAACCCGATTCGTGTACAAGGGGCATTTGTTTCAGATGAAGAAGTATCTGCTATTGTAAATTTCATAAAAACTCAAGCAACAAATCAAGAAGAAATTTTCGAGTATGAACCTATTGAATTGTCATTACCCGAACAATCGATGGTTGACCCGAAGGAAGAGAGCCGTGATGAATTGCTTGAAGAAGCAGCGGAATGGATTTTAGACACCAAAAGAGTTTCTGTATCCGCGCTTCAGAGAAGATTTAGAATCGGTTATACTCGGGCAGGGCGGTTGATGGATACTATGGAGTCTATGGGAATTGTCGGTCCTGCGGATGGTGCAAAGCCGAGGCAATTACTTATCTCAAAAGAGCACCTTCCTGAGCTTTTTTCCCACGAAACAACAGGACAATAAACCTGTAGAAACGTCTATGTGAAAAGAAAGGCGGTTTTATTATAGTGAAAAGATTAATTCCTGTTTTTCTTTTTATTTTTATTGCTGTCGTCTCTTTTGGCGGGATTCTGAATATTGCAAAGCATCAGGAGCAATTAAAGACACAAAGGAACAATCAAGCAGAGACAATATCAATTATGACAGATATCCAATCGGATATTATTGAAAAATTGGGTGTTATTTTTTATGAGCAAAGCGGTATACAGATAAAAATCATTCCCTTGGATAAGGAAGCAATTGTGTCTGGGAAATCCGGCAGTGCGGATATTTATTTATCATCACAGCAAAATTTATCTTTTTTGAAAAAGAAAAATAAATTGGAATCCTATTCTTCTGAAAACACAGATACCATCCTAAATTTATTTAAAGATGAAGAGGCCTTTTGGACGGGTTTGTGGATAGACCCCATAATTTTTACAGTTAATCCGGGTTTTGACTCAAAACATCCGAATTTTGAATATAATTGGACGAACATTTTTATAAACGATGAAATTAAACTATCACTAACTGATTTTATTGCCACAGAAATGTCCGAAGATTTTTTAATGTCCCTGGTCGAACATTTTGGAAATATCGAAACTTTTTATCTTTTGGATCGTGGACAATCCCATATATTACAATATGGTAAATATCTATCTACACCTGCAAGAATGGCAGGAATGGGGAAATGTGATATTGGGATATCAAGTTATAATGAAGCCAAGCGAATTCAAAGAGAGAAAATACCGGTACTAACAATTTATCCCACAGATGGTGTGCCTTGGTATTTGTATGGAGTAGGATTATCAACTGATAGCAATCATCCGTATAAAGCTAAGCAATTTATAAATTGGCTTTTGAGTCCTGAAAACTATAAGAATATAATGAGAGAAAACGGATATCAGTATATTTTTGTGAATGATATAGAAGAAACTCCGGATGTTCATGGAGTAAAATTACAATATTGGGAATTACAAAAAAAATATGACAATAAAGGAAAAGATAAATTATTAAATCAATGGATGGAAAAAATTCGTTTTGGGAGGAATTGATAAGTGGGAAAGAAGCTGGGCGTAATCAGTTTGGGGTGTTCTAAAAATTTAGTTGATACAGAAATGATGATTGGAATTCTTAAAGCTGGCGGGTATGAATTCATTGATGAATTAAGTGACGCAGAAGTTATAATAGTAAATACATGCACTTTTATAGATTCAGCAAAAGAAGAATCCATTGAGGCGATTTTAAAGGCTGCTGCTTATAAGGAAAGCGGAAAATGTGAAAAATTAGTTGTAGCAGGATGTTTAACCCAACAATACAAGAAATCATTAGGAAAAGAAATACCGGAAGTAGATATTTTTATCGGTACTGACTCATGGCAACATATTTTAGAAGCTGTTAATCGATCCTATAGCGAGGAGAGCGGACAAGTATACATTATCGACACTGCTCCTTGTGAGCATCAGGAACTCATTCCCCGACAAACGTTAACGCCGAATTATACTGCATTTATTAAAATTGCAGAAGGATGTAGTAACGGTTGTACTTTTTGTTATATTCCCTATGTCAGAGGCCCGATGCGCAGCAGAACAATGAATTCTATTATTCATGAAGTAAAGAGACTTGCTTCCATTGGAGTTAAAGAGTTTAATTTAATCGCACAAGATTTAAGTTATTACGGGCATGATTTGAAAGATGGCACGAATCTTGCCGGATTATTGAAAGAGCTTGTCAAAATTAACGAAGTTAAGTGGATTCGTTTATTTTATTTATACCCTACATATTTTGATGATGAACTTTTAAAGATAATCAATAAAGAGGAAAAAATTTGTAATTATGTGGATATTCCTTTACAGCATATCAGTGATTCAATTTTACAACGGATGCGTAGGAAAGACTCTTCGCATGATATTAAGAATTTATTGAAGAAATTAAAAGAAGTTATTCCCAGAATGACAATAAGAACAACACTTATGGTTGGATTTCCGGGAGAAACTGAAGAAAATTTTAGAGAATTATGTGATTTTGTTCAGGAAGTAAAATTTGATCATATGGGAGCATTTACTTTTTCACCTCAAGAAGGTACCCCGGCGGCACGGCTACCGGAACAAGTCGAAGAGGAAGTTAAACAAAACAGATATCATGAGTTAATGTCCATTCAAGCTAAAATTTCTGAGAAGAACAATGAAAAATTGATTGGTACAAAGACAGAAGTTCTTGTAGAAGAAATTATTACTGATGAGAAAGGCTATATACAAGCAAAGGGCAGAGCAAAATTTCAGGCTCCGGAAGTGGACGGGAATACTTATATTGATAATCCTATAAATTTAAAACCCGGAGATTTCGTCAATGTAGAAATTGTAGATGGCTATGCATATGATTTAATTGCCAGAGAAATTTAAAGATACAGAGGTTCTTATGATAGAAGGATTCGATTCTGAAGTAAGTATAAGAAATGATTTAATTGAGGCACTCAAGGAGAAAGGACTTACTTTAAGTGCTGCAGAATCATGTACCGGCGGGTTGATAGGTAAGCTGATGACTGACTGTCCCGGTAGTTCAGGTTATTTCAAAGGAAGTGCGGTTACTTATTCTAATGAAGCAAAAGAAAGTATTTTAGGAATACCTCCTGATTTAATCGCCAGGGAAACAGCAGTAAGTGCTCCGGTGGCAAAACTTATGGCAGAATCAAGCCGAGTTATATATCAAACTGATATTGCGGTTTCAACAACCGGTTATGCCGGTCCGGGGAAGGGAGACAGAGGTGAAATGCCGGGGACAGTCTATGTTGCCGTTACCGGAAAAAAAGGCACACAAGTAGTTGAAAATCATTTTGTCGGGAATAGGAATGCTGTTCGTTATAGTGCGGCAGAAAAAGCATTATATTATGCTTTAATTTATACAAAAGAATTATAAGGAGGAGAATATGGCAGATAAAAGACAGATGGCCGGCATGGATGCGGCAAAAGAAAAGGCACTTGAAAATGCAATGTATCAAATTACTCGTGAGTTTGGTGCAGGTGCAATTATGCGTCTTGGTGATATGAAAGGGAAGTTGGATATTGAAGTGATACCGACAGGATCTTTGGCGTTAGATATTGCAGTTGGTGTCGGGGGATATCCCCGTGGCAGAGTAGTAGAGATTTATGGTCCGGAGTCTTCGGGAAAAACAACATTGGCTCTTCATGCAATTGCAGAAGCCCAAAAAGCCGGCGGAGTAGCAGCTTTTATTGATGCAGAACATGCTATGGATCCTATTTATGCTCATCATCTCGGTGTGGATACCAAAGGGCTTTTAATTTCCCAGCCGGATAGCGGAGAGCAGGCACTTAGTATATGCGAACAGCTGGTAAGAAGCGGTGCTGTAGATATCATAGTTATCGATTCTGTAGCAGCTTTGGTACCGAAACAAGAAATTGAAGGGGATATAAGTGATCAATCAGTAGGCCTACAGGCTCGTTTAATGAGCAAAGCACTGCGGAAACTTACAGGTATTATAAGTAAGTCCCGTGCTATTGTAATCTTTATCAATCAGATTCGGGAAAAAGTTGGGGTAATGTTCGGAAATCCAGAAACAACCACGGGCGGAAGGGCACTTAAATTTTATTCCTCAGTAAGAATTGAAATTCGTCGTGGAGAAGTCATTAAAAACGGTACGGAGTCTATTGGAAACAGAACTCGTGTTAAGGTGGTAAAAAATAAAGTGGCGCCTCCGTTTAAAACAGCGGAATTTGATATTATGTATGGAGAAGGAATATCAAAGGAGGGAACTCTTTTAGATATTGCCACCAATATGGATATTATCCAAAAAAGCGGTGCCTGGTATTCTTATAAAGGAACCCGTATTAGTCAGGGGAGAGAAGCGGCTAAAAATTATTTAAAAGAAAATCCGGAAGTTACAAAGGAAATCGATAAAATTATTCGTGATACATTAGTTGTTGAGCCGGAAACCTTTGAAGACGAAATTATTGCGAAAAATAAAAATGAAAAATAATAGGACCGCTTACGAAGCGGCATTACATCTTTTAAAATATCGGGATCAAAGTACATATGAATTACGACAAAAATTGAAGTTAAGAAGATATTCAGAGAAAGATATTGAAGAATGTATTTCTAAACTGACTCATTATAACTATGTAAATGATGATGATCTAGCAAAAAAGATTTTTCAAGACTATAAAAATAGAAAAATTTATGGAGACAAATACATTCACGAGAAAATGATGTCTAAAGGCTTAGCGACAAATCAGCATTTGACTTATGATGATGAAGTTGCAGCCGCAATGCATGTGATGCAAAATAAAATTAAACTGATTCCCGAGTTTAAAAATAATTATAAACGTGCAGCTGCTTTATTAGCGCGTAGGGGATTTCCTACTCCGGTCATCAGATTCGTTTTAGAAAAACTACATATTTCCGATTTTTAAATAATAAAAACATCTCATAATAATTTTGAGATGTTTTTATTATTTGACTATTGACTTTTTGATTAATTGATTTATTATATAAAAAGAGGTGAATGAAATGTTATCAGATCGTATAGAAAATTTAATTTTGGAAATGCTTGAGCGCCAGTCATCCGATGAGTTATTAATAAAAAGGAAAGAAATAGCAGATTTATTGGATTGTGCTCCGTCTCAAATCACTTATGTCATAAACACAAGATTTTCCGATGATAAAAGGTTTGTAGTTGAATCGCGGAGGGGCACCGGGGGCTATATCAAGATAGCATTGAGAGAAATAGGTGAGGATTCTTTATCAGACGATGCAGTAATAACTTCCCGCAAGAAAAGTGCCTCTTCTATTAAAAATCAGAACACAACGGATATTACAACTATAGAAAACAGTTTGGACGGATACTTTCAGATGTTGATAGACTATGACATTATTTCTCGAAATGAATATAGGATAGTTCGCTCTTTATTAAGGACGGTGTTGGAATTTTGTCCGCCGGAAAACAGGAGAAAGGCGGCTAAGACAGTAATTCACCGTTTAGAATGGTCATTAAAAGGAGAATAATTATGTTTTGTGAAAATTGTCATGCAAGAATTGCAAATGTTCATATTATGAAAATCATTAACGGAGAAAAAACAGAGACTCATCTTTGTAGCGAATGTGCAGCAAATAAAAATCAGATTCATTCGTATACAGATATGAGCGAAAAAATGTTCAATTCATTTTCCGGAAAGGGATTTATTTCTGATGATTTTTTTGAAAAATGTCAGAATGTTTTTGAAAGCATAGAAGAGAATAATGAAAATAACAGGGCTAATCGGTTATTAGGAAGTGAGCTTAACTACAAAAAATTTCGTAACACTCTAAAGAAATCAATTGATAGTCAGCATCAAAATCAGATTGAAGATGAAATTAATGATGAGTCTCAAGCAGATTCAATTTTGATTGATTTAAAAAATCAATTGAAAAAATGTATTGAAACAGAAGATTATGAAAAAGCTGCCCAAATAAGGGATAAAATCAAAGTGTATAAAGATGAACACTACATACAGTAAAAATACAAACACCTTAAAAAGGAGGGGTTAAAATGGATAACAGATATACAGACAGTGCTAAAAATGCTTGGGAGTTTGCAGCGAAAGAAGCTGCAAAGCTCGGGAGTGATTATGTTGGGACAGAGCATCTTTTAATAGGAATTTCCCATGAAAAAGACAGTGTCGGTGGTAAGATACTGAATTCCTTAGGACTGACAGTAGATATATTAGAAAAATTGCTGACAGAATACAATGGAAATAATTTCTTCATGCATCATGAATTATATGTGGCTCCCAGAACAAAAAGAGTTCTGGAAATGGCGATTGAAGAAGCGAATGAATTGGGAAATAACTATGTGGGAACAGAACATTTATTGCTTGCTATTATTCATGAAGGCGGCGGATTGGCCGTACAGATTCTCGAGCATTTTAATGTAACGGGAAGTAAGTTGCAACGTGCTTTTGAGCAATTTATGACGGAAGAAGTAAGTGGAGAGAAAAATGTCGAACTCGGAGAAATCAGTGATTTTGCTACAGATTTAAATGAACGGGCAAAACAGGGGAAAATTGATCCTGTTATTGGACGTCAGACTGAAATAGACCGGGTAATCCAAATTCTCTCAAGAAGAAATAAAAATAATCCTGTTTTAATAGGAGAACCCGGTGTCGGGAAAACAGCGATTGCCGAAGGTTTGGCCCAAAAAATTATTAATAATGATGTTCCTGAAATTTTAAAAAATAGTCATATTATTTCCCTAAATATGTCAGCTGTTGTAGCTGGGACAAAGTATAGAGGTGAATTTGAAGAACGGCTGAAAAAAGTCTTAGATGAAGTAAAAAAACATGATAATTGGATTCTTTTTATTGATGAGTTGCATACGCTTGTGGGAGCTGGTGCCACTGAAGGATCGATGGATGCCGCAAATATTATGAAGCCTGCTTTAGCTCGCGGAGAACTTCACTGCATTGGGGCAACGACACTTAAAGAATATAAAAAATATATAGAAAAAGATGCAGCTTTGGAAAGACGTTTTCAGCCCGTTAAAGTCGGAGAACCTACGGTTTCCGATACAATTGCTATATTAATGGGATTGCGTGATCGGTATGAGGCATTTCATAAAGCAAAAATTACTGACGAAGCTATAAAAAAGGCGGTTGAGCTATCGTCTCGTTACATTACAGATAGATTTCAACCGGATAAAGCAATTGATGTAATTGATGAAGCCTCGGCAAAGGTAAGAATGGAAGCATCATCAGCACCGGATGAACTAAAACAAAAAGAAGAGGAATTCTCTTCATTACAGAAAGAAAAAGAAGAAGCCGTTTCGTCCCAAAATTTCGAAAAGGCTGCTATTCTAAGAGATCAATCGAAAAAGTTATCTGAAGAAATAGAAAAATTAAAAGAATCCTGGAAAGGTGCCGATCATGAACATTTAGTAGTTACAGAAGACGATATTGCTGAAGTGGTAGCTAAATGGACAGGAATACCTTTGCAAAATTTGAAACAGAAAGATTCAGAACGACTTCTTCATTTAGAAGATGAGCTTCATAAGAGAGTCATCGGACAGGAAGAAGCTGTAAATTCTGTAGCGAAAGCAATCCGGAGAGCAAGGGCTGGCCTTAAGGATCCCAAGAGGCCGATAGGTTCATTTCTGTTTTTAGGATCTACAGGTGTCGGAAAGACGGAATTAGCAAGAGCACTGGCAGAATCTATGTTTGGCAGTGAAAAAAATATGATACGTTTCGATATGTCTGAATATATGGAGAAACATGAAGTATCACGCCTTGTTGGAGCACCCCCAGGATATGTAGGGTACGAAGAAGGTGGGCAATTAACAGATGCAGTTCGTAGGAATCCATACAGTGTCATTCTTTTTGACGAAGTGGAAAAGGCACATTCCGATTTCTTTAATATTCTTTTACAGGTATTGGATGACGGACGCTTAACAGATGGACAAGGGAGGACGGTGGACTTCACAAATGCTGTTATTATTATGACGAGTAATTTGGGGTCACAGATTTTGAGTAATAAAGATAAAACAATGGGATTTTTATCAGGAAAAAGTGAAGGTGAAAAAGAATTTGATAAGATAAAAAAATCCATAATGGAACAGGTAAAGATACATTTCCGCCCCGAGTTTATCAACAGAATTGATGAAATTATCGTATTCCATCCTCTATCAAAAAATAACCTGACTGAAATTTCAAAATTGTTGTTGAAAAATGTGGAGAAAAAGCTGGAAGGTCTTAAACTGAGAATTGAAATTACTGATAAAGCCAGAGATTTGTTGATTTCTAAAGGAACTGATTTTGAATATGGGGCTCGTCCCCTGAAGAGAACCATCCAAAAAGAAATCGAAGATCCTGTATCGGAACTCATTTTGGAAGGAAAATTAGAAGGCAAATCTGTCATCTGTGTAGATGTAGATCAATCGGAGCGGTTAAAGTTTACCGAAAGTTAAAAAAGAAAATTAAACGTTGTATAATGGAGGTGAAAAGTACTTTTCATCTCCATTATATTTATCTGAGGTTTTTATGAGTGAAACGATAAAGCGAAAGAAAAAGTTTATTTGCTCCAGTTGTGGAGCTGAGTACATAAAATGGATGGGTAAATGCATTCATTGTGGAGAGTGGAATACCATTACAGAATACATGGAATATTCCGCACCAAAAAATATTTATTTATCATCAGTATCAAATGAAAAACAACCGATAAAACTTTCTGATGTCCGTTTAACCGCGCAGAAACGAATTCCTTTGGACGTTACTGAAATTGACCGACCTTTGGGTGGAGGGATTATCCCAGGTTCTGTTATTCTTTGGGGTGGAGAACCCGGTATCGGAAAATCAACCTTGATACTTCAAATCTGCAGTGCTTTTTCTAAAAAAGGAAAATTAGTTTTATATTGTAGCGGTGAGGAATCAGAAACACAGGTTAAATTACGTGCAGATCGGTTGGATGTAAATAGTAATCAATGCTTGGTTTACGGAGAAAATAATCTGGAAAGAATTATACAGGAAATAGAAAAGAACACTCCATCTATGGTTATAATTGATTCCATACAAACCATGTATCTTCCGCAAATAGATTCTGTAATGGGAAGTCCGGCCCAAATCAGAGATTGTACAGCCTCTTTGGTACGGATTGCAAAAGAAAAGAATATTACAGTTATGATTATTGGACATGTAACCAAAGAAGGTAATATTTCAGGGCCTCGTATTTTGGAACACATGGTGGATGTTGTTTTTTATTTGGAAGGAGATCGAAGCCATCAGTTTCGAATATTAAGAGCGGTAAAAAACAGATTTGGATCCACATCGGAGTCCGGTTTGTTTGTTATGGAGAAGAATGGACTAAGGGGAATAGATAATCCTTCGGAATATTTGTTAAAGAACAATACCAATGAAAAGAGCTCCGGAAGTGCTGTAGTCCCTTGTATGGAGGGACTACGCCCCATCCTTGTGGAGATTCAGGCGTTAGCGGTTCACTCCATGACTGCAATTCCCCGTCGTATTGCTTCAGGCTATGATTTTAACCGTTTGGTTATCTTAGTGGCGGTTCTTGAAAAAAAAGCAAAGATACCTTTTTCATCAGATGATGTGTACCTAAGTGTTGTTGGTGGATATAAAGTGCGGGAAACGGCTGCGGATTTATCAGTAGCTTTGTCATTAGTTTCCGTAAAGTATGATAATCCTCTGGCTTCGGATATGGTAGCGTTAGGCGAAATTGGTCTTACCGGAGAAATTCTCCCTGTTTCTTTAATTGAAAACCGTTTAAAAGAAGCGGTAAAGATGAATTTTAGAAAGTTTATTCTTCCCGAGCGTAATAAAAAAGAAGTGATTAATTTTATCGAAAATGAACAAACTCTTTTATTGGAAAATGTATTTTTTGTAAAAAATATTCATGAAGCCATCGGTCATATTAAATAAGTACTTATAAAGGTATATTATAATTTTCAATATGAGAAGAAGTGTGATATTATAATTATTATGTAAAACCATGCATTTTTCGTCATAAATTATGTTAATAAAGAAAAGGAATTCGTGAAATGCCTGAAAAAATATTAAGAGTTATATTCATATTGCTCTTTAGTGTCATCGGCATTGTTTTAGCTATACAAACCGAGCCTTTACTCACATCTGTTATGGATAAAAATATTTTAACAGAAACAGTGTTGGGAATTACTGTTTTATCATTGGGTACAATGTTAGTGGGTGGGGTAATAGGTGCAGTTATAGGAATTGCTGCATCTCCATATCTGATAAAAAGTCTCTTTGCATTTACTTCAAAAGTTGAAAAATCCCTATTATCTATTTCCACACAGGATTTGTTAATAGGTACAATCGGGCTGTTTTTGGGTCTTCTCATTGCAAATTTGGTGGGACTGGCTTTTGGAAGTATACCTTATATCGGCCCCTATGTGTCGGTTGCTTTGAGTATTGTACTCGGTTATATCGGTATGCATTTGGCAATTACTAAAAAAACAGAGTTTATCGGATGGTTTCATTTCCGCTCAGAAAACGGAAGTAAAAATAAAAGGGGAAATGATGCAGTTGGCAAATTATTAGATACCAATGTAATTATAGATGGACGAATCATTGATATTTATAAGTCGGGTTTTTTAGAAGGACCTATTATTGTACCCGTATTTGTACTTGAAGAATTGCAAAAAATAGCGGATTCTTCTGATGTACTGAAACGTAATCGCGGGCGACGGGGGTTAGATATTTTAAATCATATAAAAAAAAGCAAAGATGATATCGATATTATTGCCGATGATTTTGATGAGATATCGGAAGTGGATTCCAAATTGGTAAAGTTGGCCAAAATGAAAGGATATAAGATTGTAACTAATGATTATAATCTTAACAAAGTGGCTGAATTACAGGGGATTTCCGTTCTAAACATTAATGATTTGGCTATTGCCGTTAAACCGGTTGTTATTCCGGGTGAACAAATTTTTGTACAATTGGTCAAGTATGGAAAAGAAGAAGGACAGGGGGTCGCTTATCTAGAAGACGGAACAATGATTGTCGTTGAAAATGGTGCACAGGCTATCGGCAAAGAAGTTTCTGTTATAATAACCTCTGTGCTTCAAACCGCGGCAGGAAAAATGATTTTTGCAAAATTAGAAAGTGTGTCACATGAATAGCCTGATACTTGTTGCAGCCGGACAGGGAAGAAGGATGGGCGCTTCCGTTAATAAAGTATTGATGGAAACTAACGGCCATCCTTTAATTTGGTATACTATCCGGAATATATTTGATAGCCGGAAATTAGATGAGCTGATTATTGTAACAATAAAAGAGGAAAGACATTTATTTGAAGAAATTATAGATTCTTTCAGACCAAGCATTTCAGTCAAGTGGGCTGATGGAGGAGATACAAGAAAAGATTCTGTTAAAAATGGAATACTGCAAGTTTCAGATTCTTCAAGAGTACTGTTGGTTCATGACGGAGCTCGTCCTTTTGTAGAAGGAAAGGCATTTGATAAAATTTTTAAAAGTATTGATGAAGCGCATCCTGCTGCTATTTATGCACTACCGTCAATTGATACGATGAAAAGTGTTCAACAAAATCTTGTGGTAAATACAATGGATCGCTCCGGGCTTTACAGAGCACAGACCCCACAGGGAATTTTGACTAAACTTTATAGGCAAATTTTATTGCAAAAAGAATTTGATCATTCAATTATTACTGATGATTCCTCCATATGGGAGCAGGAAAGTATACCAATCAGACTAATCCCTGGGAGTGAAAAGTATTTCAAAGTAACTACTCCTGAAGATTGGGTGCGGGTTAATGCTATGACACAAAATGACAGTTTTTCTATAAGAATCGGACAGGGATATGACATTCACCGGTTCGATAAATCGAAGCCGCTATACTTGGGGGGAATAAAACTTTCTGATAAAGATGGGTTATTAGGACATTCGGATGCAGATGTGCTTATACATGCTATCATGGATGCTTTACTGGGAGCTGCAGGGTTACCTGACATAGGGCATATTTTCCCTGATACAAATCCAATGTATAAAGGTGTGTGTAGCTTAAGTTTATTGGAAAAAGTGAGAGATATGATTTTCGAAGCAGGCTATCAAATTGGTAATATAGATACCACGGTACTTGCAGAAAAGCCGAGAATAGCAAACCATATTGGAAAAATGAAGGAAACAATAGCCGATGTATTGAATTTAAATCTGGAACAAGTTAACATAAAAGCGACCACTAATGAAAAAATCGGTGCTATAGGCAGAGAGGAAGGCATAGCAGCCATGGCATCAGTGATACTATATAGGAGGAATGTATAATGAATAAGCCGTTTAAAGTTCGCTTTGCACCAAGTCCGACCGGACCGTTTCATATCGGAGGTGCCAGATCTGCACTATTTAACTGGCTTGTTGCCCGAAATAAAAATGGAAAATTTCTGGTCCGTGTGGAAGACACGGACTTAGCAAGGTCAACAAGGGAGTCTGAAGAAAATATTAAGGCTGCGCTAAAATGGCTGGGACTTAATTGGGATGAAGGTATTGATGTAGGCGGAGAGAATGGGCCTTATCGACAAACCGAACGTTTAGATATATATCATAAAGAGATACAACGGCTTTTAGATGAAGGGAAAGCTTATTATTGCTATTGCACAGAGGAGGAATTGGAGGAAAGCCGTACTCAGCAGTTGGCTGAAGGAAAAACTCCGGTTTATAATGATCATTGCCGCAGTTTGACAGAAGAAGAGATTGCAAAGTATAAAGAGTCTGGCCGAAAGCCGGTAATTCGTCTCCGTGTACCTAAAGAAGGCGTTTTTGCTTTTGATGATATGGTTCGCGGACATGTAACATTCCAAGCTGCCGGCGTAGGTGATTTTATTATTATGAAATCTGATGGAATTCCGGTCTATAACTTCGCAGTGGTGGTTGATGATGCTCTTATGAATATTACACATGTAATTCGGGCGGAAGAACATTTATCAAATACACCCCGTCAAATTGCTATTTATCAGGCATTGGGATACGATATACCTAAATTTGGTCACATTTCTTTAATTTTAGGAAGTGATCATAAAAAAATGAGCAAACGCCATGGAGCGACATCAGTTGATGAATATAGAAAAATGGGTTATCTGTCTGATGCAGTTGTCAATTACTTAGCACTTCTCGGATGGGCTCCGAAAGGGGAGCAGGAAATATTTACCCGGGAGGAATTGATTGAACAATTTTCAATGAAACGTGTTTCTGCCAATGATGCGGTTTTTGATATTGAAAAGTTAAATTGGATTAATTTCCAATACATGAAACAACTTTCCCCCGAAGCGTTATTGGAACTTACTTTGCCCTTTATTATTAATGCAGGGTATATTACAGGGCCATTATCTGGCGAAAAGAAAGAATGGCTTAAAAGAGTTGTATGGTTTGTAAGAGATCATTTATATTATGGGGCGCAAACTCCTGAAAATGTTAAGATTTTTTTTGAGGAAATGTCTACAATAACAGATAAGGAAATGCTTGATATCATGAACCGGGAAACCAGCAAAATGATTATTAAAAGCTTTGCAGAAAAATTATCTGATTTAGACACTTTTAATGAGAGTTCCATCAAAGATGTTTTTTCTAACTTGATGAAAGAATCAGGGATTAAAGGTAAAGCCGCTTTTGAACCGGTTAGAATTGCATTAACCGGAGAAATTCATGGACCTGGACTTTATACACTGATTGAACTTTTCGGGAAAGAGAAAACGATTCAGCGTCTGAAGAGCAGCCTTACCACTTGTTAATAAGGGAAAAGAAAAGCAGGATGCTTAAAATCCTGCTTTTTTACTATTGACGAAAAACACGATAAATTATACAATGTACCAAATATATATTCATTAAATTGAATGAAGGGAATTTTATATGGATTTTGAACTTATACATAATGCATTGCCTATTTTAATCCTTGGAGCAGGCGTTACTATTGAAATTACGGCATTCAGCGTAGCCGTAGGCTTTTTTATAGGACTCTTTGTTGGGATTGCTCGTATATCACAATTTAAGGTATTACGTGTGCTAGCTGCTATTTATGCGGATTGTATCAGAGGGACCCCACTACTTGTACAAATATTTCTGATTTATTTTGCTCTACCAATGGTTATCGGTCAAAGAGTCGAACCTTTTATTGCGGCAGTGGCTGCCTGTGGAATTAATAGCGGGGCTTATGTATCTGAAATTTTTCGGGCCGGGATACAAGCAATTGATATCGGTCAGATGGAAGCAGGACGTTCCTTAGGCATGACATGGTGGCAAACGATGTATTCCATCATTTTACCTCAAGCTATCCGAAATATCTTACCACCCCTAGGGAATGAATTTATAGCCATGCTTAAGGATTCTTCTTTGGTTTCTGTTATTGGCTTTGAAGAACTGACCAGAAGAGGACAGTTAATCATTGCACAAACATACGGATCTTTTGAAATATGGATGACGGTGGCAATTTTATATTTAATAATGACTTTAGCAATTTCAAGAATCGTGTCATTGTTGGAAAAGAGATAATTATGGCAGCAGAAAATTATTTAATTGATGTAAATCATATCAGTAAAAAATTTGGTAAATTATCGGTATTAAAGGATATAAGTGTAAAAATCAAAGAAGGAGAAGTAGTTGTTGTTATAGGTCCATCCGGCTCAGGGAAAAGTACTTTTCTTCGATGCATTAACGGGCTGGAAACCGTTACAACCGGTTCTGTTACTTTTGATGGTATGCTTTTATCCGGAGAAGAGAACATTAATGCTGTAAGAACTGAAGCGGGAATGGTATTTCAACGATTTAATTTATTTCCACATATGACGGTGCTTGAAAATATTACACTTGCTCCGATTAAAGTCAGAAAAGTTTCGAAAGAAATTGCCAAAGAAAGAGCAATTCAACTTTTAAAGAAAGTCGGCTTAGAAGATAAAGCTGACTATAAACCTGCCCAGTTGTCAGGTGGTCAACAGCAACGTGTGGCAATTGCCCGTGCTTTGGCCATGAAACCTAAGGCTCTTCTATTTGATGAACCGACTTCAGCATTGGATCCTGAAATGGTTCATGAAGTATTGGATGTTATGAAAGAAGTTGCTTCAGAGGGAATGACTATGGTCGTGGTGACTCATGAAATGGGATTCGCCAGAGAAGTGGGGACAAGAGTCTTGTTTCTTGATGGCGGTGTAATTTTAGAAGAAGGTACGCCGGCCAAACTTTTTGAATCACCTAAAGAAGAAAGAACTAAAAATTTTTTGGCACAAGTGTTATAATTCGGGGCTTATGATTGACGGTCGGCTTATTATGTGGTATTCTTAGACCATGTCCAAATCGGGCAATGTAGTAATATTTTTAGGAGGAACTTTTTATGAAAGGTACAGTTAAGTGGTTCAGTGCAGACAAGGGTTTTGGTTTTATTGAAAGAGAAGAAGGCGGCGACGTTTTCGTACATTACTCTGCAATCCAGACTGAAGGCTTTAAGACACTGAATGAAGGTCAGAAGGTTGATTTCGACATTATTGAAGGCGAAAGAGGCCCACAGGCTGCTAACGTAAAACTGGCAGACTAATCACTTACTGAAGCGATAGAATGCAAAAACTCAAAATAAAAAACAGGGATAATCCCTGTTTTTTATTTTGAGTACAAAAAGAAGAGAGAATATAATATAATAATATCAGAGGAGAATTTGTTTTTATTTATGAAAGGGGGATTCACTCATGGAATTAACCGTTAGAGGAAAGAATCTTGAGATTACCGATGCATTACGTGCTTATGTAGAAAAGCATACAGGAAAAGTTCAAAGATATTTTGATAAGCCTGTTAAATTAAATGTATTACTCCGTATTTCGAATATGACAAAGACTTGCGAAGTGACAGCTTTCGTAGATGGAACAATTTTACGCGGTGTAGAAAAATCTGATGATATGTATAAATCAATTGATCTTGTTTTTGATAAAATTGAGCGTCAGATTCATAAGTACAAGACGCGTTTGGCTAAAAAATTTAAAGGAAGAAATGTATTAAATAAGCAGTTTATTGAACAAAAAGATACAATAAAGCAAGAGAGTGAATTTGAAATAGTAAGGCAAAAAAAGTTTGCGATGACACCGATGTCGCCTGAAGAAGCCATTCTGCAGATGAATTTATTGGGCCATAATTTTTACATGTTTTTAAATGCAGAAATTGATAATATTTCCGTTATTTATAGACGTGATGATGGTAAGTATGGATTAATTGAAGCAACTAAATAAATAAAGTAGTCAAAAAAAGAGCGGATAATACCGCTCTTTTTTTGACTATAGTTGCTTATTTTGATAAAATAAATTAGATATTCTTATGGTTTATCATATTTATTTAACAGAAAAGTAAGGGGTAGAATTCATGTTTAATAAATTTTTGGATCGATTGTTTAACGGTTCGAATGAACGTGACATAAAAAAAATGCGACATCTTGTTGAGAGGGAAATAAATCCGTTAGAGGAATCATTAAGAAGTTTAAGCGATTCCTCTTTGGCAAATAAAACCAATGAATTCAAAGCGCGATTGGCAAATGGAGAAACATTGGATGATTTATTACCCGAAGCATTTGCGGTTATCCGTGAAGCATCCCGGCGCGTTCTTGGAATGCGTCATTTTGATGTGCAATTGATTGGCGGAATCATACTACACCGTGGGAATATTGCAGAAATGAGTACCGGAGAAGGTAAAACGCTTGTCGCAACTGCACCTGTTTATCTTAATGCATTGGAAGGCAAGGGCGTTCATGTAATTACAGTCAATGACTATTTGGCCAAACGTGATAGCGAATGGATGGGACAAGTATATAAATTTCTCGGTCTTTCTGTAGGATTGATAGTACATGATCTTGACTTTGAACAGCGTAAAATAGCTTATAATTCTGATATTACCTATGGAACAAACAATGAGTTCGGGTTTGATTATTTACGTGATAATATGGTTACCCGCTTGGATGAAATGGTTCAACGGCCACTTCACTACTGTTTAATAGATGAAGTAGACAGTATATTAATTGATGAAGCGAGGACTCCGCTTATTATTTCTGGGCCGGGACAAAAGTCTACAGACAACTACTATGTTATGGCTAAATTGGTACCTCAGCTGAAATTAGGAGAAGATTATACAATTGACGAAAAACAAAAAACCGTAGCACCTACTGAAGCCGGCGTAGCAAAGATGGAAAAACTTTTAAAAGTGGATAACTTGTATGATACGGCTAACCTGGAATTGAATCACCTTTTTGTGCAGGCACTCCGTGCACAGGCCATGATGGAGCTTGACAAAGATTATGTTGTTAAAGATGGTGAAGTTGTTATTGTAGACGAATTTACCGGACGTTTGATGTATGGTCGTCGTTACTCTGATGGATTACATCAGGCTATTGAAGCAAAAGAAGGGTTGCAGGTACAAAGGGAAAGCCAGACGCTGGCAACAATTACATTCCAAAACTATTTCAGAATGTATGATAAATTAGCAGGCATGACCGGTACAGCAAAAACAGAAGAGCAGGAATTTATCAAGATTTATGGGCTTGAGGTATTTCAAGTACCTACCAATAAGCCGATTCAACGCACGGATTTATCTGATGTTATCTTTAAAACCAAGAGAGGTAAATATAAAGCTGTGATCCGGGAAGTCCAAAGGCGGCATGCTACAGGGCAACCACTTTTGATTGGTACTACATCGATAGAACAGTCAGAACAATTAAGTCATATGCTTAAACAAGCCGGTATTGTACATAATGTATTGAATGCAAAGTACCATGAACTGGAGGCGCAAATTGTATCGCAGGCGGGACAAAAGGGGCAAGTAACAATTGCAACAAACATGGCCGGTCGTGGTACAGATATTGTTTTAGGTGAGGGAGTTGCTGATTTAGGCGGACTTGCCATTATCGGTACAGAACGACATGAAAGTCGCCGTATTGATAATCAGCTTCGCGGTCGTGCGGGCAGACAGGGTGATAAAGGGTCCAGTCAGTTTTTCTTGTCACTGGAAGATGATTTAATGCGCATTTTCGGCGGCGATAATATCAAAAAATTCATGGAAAAAATGGGACTCGAGGAAGATGAAGAAATTAAGAGCAGCATGGTTTCTAGTGCTATACAAAAAGCACAAAAGCGTGTCGAAGAGAGAAACTTCGATATTCGTAAATATGTACTTGAATATGATGATGTTATGAACCAGCAACGTAAAGTTGTTTATGAACAACGTCGTAAAATCCTTGAAGGAGCAAATATGAAGGATCAAATTCTTAATATGGTTGATTCCTTAATCCAAAGAGGACTTGATACTTATGCAGACGCTAAACTCTATCCGGAAGAATGGGATTTTGAAGGATTATTAAAATATTGTGAAAAGTACTTTTTAGCTCCTGATGAAATAAAATTAGAAGATATAGAAGAAATGAGTCGTGAAGAAATTCAGAAAAAGCTCATTGAGATTGCTCATGCCACTTATGAAGCAAGAGAAGAATCAATCGGAAAAGAAATGATGCGGGAATTAGAAAAAGCCGTCATGCTTAAAGTCGTAGATTCAAAATGGATGGAGCATCTTGATGATATGGATATGCTCAAAGAAGGGATTGGGCTGCGCTCTTACGGACAACGAAATCCTATTGTTGAATATAAAGTAGAAGCTTTTGATATATTTGAAGAGATGCAACACGCGATGATGGAAACTATTATCCTTTATCTTTATCATATCCAAATCCAATTTACTGCTGATCAAGTCCCGGAAAAGTCAGAAGAAGAAAGAAATGTACTACAGGGGGCAGAAGATCACTACGTAGAAGAAAATGGTGAAACAGCTGTTTCACCCGAGAAAAATAAATGATGAAAGTGAGATGATTAACAGATGTTGGAAGATTTAAAAAAAACACTGACAGACCTGCTTACACATGAAAAAGAAATAAGGGATTCACTTTGACTTACCCCAGTTGCAGGAAAAAATAAAAAGTTATGATGTACAAATGAGTGATCCTTCTTTTTGGGATAATATGGAAAGTGCAAAAGAGATTTCCCAAAAAGCAACGGAAGCTAAAGAGGCTTATGATACATATACAAGACTTTTCACGCGTGCCGAAAATCTGAAAGAGTTGTTAGATATGGCCATCGAGGAAAATGATCAGGATATGGAGCCGGAATTAGCGGAAGAAATTAATGAGCTGAAGGAAATTCTCGAAAAAAAAGAAATAGAACTTCTTTTGAGTGATAAGTATGACGCCAATAATGCAATTATTACATTTCATGCCGGTGCAGGAGGAACTGAAGCTCAAGATTGGACAGAAATGCTAATTCGGATGTATATGAAGTGGGCAGAGTCAGAAGGCTTTAGTTTGGAGGAGTTAAATATGCTTCCCGGTGACGAGGCCGGAATAAAAAGTGCAGAATATATGATTAAGGGAAAGTTTGCGTATGGACTCCTTAAGTCTGAAAAGGGTGTACATCGTTTAGTGAGAATTTCTCCTTTTGATGCAGCCAAGAGAAGGCATACTTCATTTTCTGCTGTAGATGTTATGCCTGAAATCAGCGATGATATTGAAGTAAATTTAAACATGTCCGATGTACGGGTGGATTATTACCGTTCCAGCGGTGCGGGTGGACAGCATATCAATAAAACAAGTTCTGCCGTCCGCATGACTCACATTCCTACAGGAATTGTTGCGGCTTGTCAAAATGAACGTTCTCAATTCCAAAATAAAGAACAATGTCTCCGCATACTTAGAGCCAAGTTGTTTGAATTAGAAATGGCAAAGCATGAACAAATGAAAAAAGGTATTGAGGGAGAGCAACAGGCCATTGAGTGGGGAAGTCAGATTCGATCTTATGTTTTCCAACCATATACTTTGGTAAAGGATAACCGGACCGGCATTGAAACGGGGAATATTCAAGCAGTTATGGATGGTGAATTAAATCCCTTTATAGAAGGATTTTTAAAGCACAAGAAATTTTCAAGAGCTTGAGCAATATGTTTCTAAAGGATAAGAAATGATAAATCATTTAAAATTGATTGATAAAATACTTTTTCTGCTTATTTTCGTAGGTGCTGTTCTGAGCAGTTATATTTCATGGGAACGGTATCATATAGAACAAAATGCGACAACCGTTGAAATGGTATACGATTATAATCATATTGTAGAAAGTGCTTCGATAGAAAACACCTCAGAAAAGGCTTTGTTTTCATTGTATAAAAAAAGTGGTATAACATCTCTTGCTGTATATGATGAAACTCCCGAAAAATTAATAAATCTTGGTCTGGTTTTGGCGTATCGCGGTTCGGATTTTATATTGAAAGATAGTACAAATCCCGAGATTAAATCAGATAGGATTTATATTCAGGCATCGACAGATGAAGATAAACTTCCCTATTTTAATGAGTTAAAACAGCATATTATTTATCTCATGAGACCCGAGGATGTTCGGCTTTTATCGATTGACGGGAAAGAAACGATTGAAATTAAAGCTGACTATGAACGTTTTTTGAAAATGCCGTTGGGCATATTCAGTACAACAGTTTCTAAGGTCGCGAACCAAGGTTTTTACGTTGTTTTAAGGCCGGTAAATGTTCCCCATGGTGATAAAAAAATTATAGATTTGTTTTTTGACACAGTAGATTCATCTGACAAAATAAGTGCTGTTCTATTTCAAGGGAAGAGCGTTCTCGGATATAAAGATGAACTGGAATATGTAGAAAGAGAATTAAAGAAAAGAAATTTACCGGTTGTTCTTATTGAAGCACAAAATCAATTAGGATTTGAGAGACAAGATGGGATTATTCCGTTAATAGAAAAAGTAAATTATAATGCCATTCGTCTTTATGCCATGTCCAAGGATGAATTAATCAAGTTGGATCCCAAGGAAGCAGCTTCAAGATTTTATATCAGTACTATTGAGCGCAATATACGAATGAATCTCTTTCCATCCTACAAATTTGCAGCTAATGGAGAAACATTATCTGAAACAAATGCAAAATACATTTCGGATGTAAAGTCCCGATTGGAAGATCATGGTTTTAAAATAGGGAAAGCTTCCGTTATGGAAAATTACTTTCCAAATAAGATTTTAAAAGCTATCATATCGCTGGGAGCTGTTTCACTGATTACGTTGGTTTTGATTTTTCTGATTCCTTATTTAAATGCTCATTTATGGAAAATTGAAATCGCTGCAATTCTTTTAACACAAGGACTGTATTGGTGCGGAAAAGAACTTTTTGTTTTGCAAAGTCTGGCTTTAAGTGCGGCTATATGTACACCTGTTATAGTTATTACTTTATTCATTAAGTATTGCATTTTAAGAAAGAAAGATACTTATTCCCAAAGGGGGTACATTCAATTATTTTTTGAATCCATTACGCTTCTTTGGGCAGGAGGCATTTTATCTTTAGCCGGCGCTTTATATATCAGTGGTTTATTAAGCGATACACGCTTTTTCTTGGAAATGGATATTTTCAGAGGTGTTAAATTAACATTTGTACTTCCTCTTATTTTGGTTTCTTTAATTTACATACAGCACTTCCCGTTTTTTAACCAAGTTGTCTCATCAGATAAAGATTTTGTACAGTTTATAAAAAAGTTCTGTACTGTTGATATCAAACTTGGCATACTGGCGGTATTAGGTTTACTAAGTATTATCGGTTTTGTATTTGTAGGTCGGAGTGGAAATAACGGGGCTCCTGTTCCGCAATTTGAAATTGCTTTGAGACGCTTTTTGGAATCTGTTATGTATGCCCGCCCAAGAGAGAAAGAGTTTTTGTTTGGACACCCGGCCATCTTATTTTCCTTAACTGCGTTATACCATAAGTGGCCACAAATTTTTCATTATTTATTCATAATGGCAATAACCATAGGACAAGGTTCCGTAGTAGAGACCTTTGCTCACATGAGAAGTCCCTTTATACTAAGTTTTATGCGAGGTATTGGCGGATTGGCTCTGGGTTCAGTTACATTGATGATTGCACTTATTGGAATCATTATCTTAACTCATATTACAAAGTATTTCGGAGAACGCTATGGAAAATAAAAGAATAGTGATTTCCGGATATTACGGATTTAATAACTCCGGTGACGAAGCTATGTTATTCGCCATATTGAAGACATTATACCAACGATTTGGAGATACTGATATTACAGTCATTTCCGGTAATCCTGAAAGAACGACCCACACCTTTGGTGTTAAAGCAATACCTCGTTTTGACGGTTTTTCTATTTTGAAATGCTTGTATAATTCAGATTTTCTTATTAGTGGCGGCGGAAGTCTTCTACAGGATGTAACGAGCTGGAAAAGTTTGATTTATTATCTAAGCATCATTTTTACCGGTGTTTGCTTCCGAAAAAAAGTTTTTCTTTATGCTCAGGGTATTGGTCCGGTCCGACATCGTTGGGTCAGGTGGATTCTCAGATTTGTATTAAATCGAGTGAATGCTATTACGGTCAGGGATGATGAATCAAAAGGTTTTCTGGAACGTCTGGGCGTCAAGAATGATATTTATTGCACAGCAGATGCCGTTTTATCTCTGGTTCCTACATCACTTGCACCGGGAAAAGCTATATTACATCGCAACCATATACCACAAAATAAAAAAATAATTGGTATTTCTATCCGGCGATGGATGAATACATCTGAATGGATGGAACGACTTAAATTGTATATGAAATGCATGAATAAAAATAATGAGTATAATTTTGTTTTCATTCCTATGCAATTTCCTGAAGATTACCAAACAGCGAAAGACTTTTGTGACGATTTCCCGAATGTGTATATCTTACCAGAATCTTATGATACAGAAGAACTAATGTCACTTATAGGAAACTTGGACTTATTGATTGGTATCCGACTACATGCTTTAATTTTTGCCGCACTTATGCATATTCCTTTTATCGGGATTTCTTACGATCCTAAAATTGACAATTTTCTTCAGTCAGCAAACCAAACCGCTATCTTTTCTATTGAAAATTTTGATGAAAATATATTATGTAAAGAATCTTCTTTTTCACTTCAAAAAGATGAAGAGAAATATGATTGGGGAGCTATTGATTGCTTAAGAAGTAAAGCACGAGAAACAGCTGATATTTTGCAAAATACAATTTGTTTTAAAGGAGAAAAATAATGGAGTCACTGTCCAAGGAAAAATTAGCTTTCTTACAAAAAAAAGCAAAAGAGATCCGTATAGAAATCATAAAAGAGATAACAAAAGCAAATTCCGGGCATCCGGGAGGTTCTTTATCGATTACAGATTTACTCACATTATTATTTTTTCATGAAATGCATATTGATCCGAAGAATCCTAAAATGTCGGACCGGGATCGTTTAGTTTTGTCAAAGGGACATGGAGCACCTGCTTTATATGCTGTTTTGGCAGAAAAGGGATATTTCGATAAACAAGAATTAAACTACTTACGACAAGTAAATCATATTCTCCAAGGGCATCCGGATATGAAGCATATACCTGGTGTTGACATGACCACAGGCTCTCTTGGACAAGGCTTTAGTGCTGCCTGCGGAATGGCATTGGCTGCGCATATTGATCATGCGGATTGGAAAGTATTTGCTGTTCTCGGAGACGGAGAACTTGAGGAAGGGCAAGTTTGGGAAGCTGCTATGTATGCCGCCCACCATCATTTAGATCATTTAATTGCCTTTGTAGATAATAATGGACTGCAAATAGATGGGAAGATAACAGATGTAATGTCATCTTTGCCTATTGAGGATAAATTTAAAGCGTTTGGTTGGCATGTGATTTCTGCGGACGGACATAATATGCTTGAATTGCATGAATCAATTGCTGAAGCTGAAACTGTAAAAGGAAAACCGTCTATTATTGTTATGAAAACAATCAAAGGAAAAGGTGTTCCTGAGATTGAAAATAAAGTAGAATGGCATGGTAAAGCCCCTTCTAAAAAAGAGGCAGAACGTTTTATAAAAGCATTGGAGGCACAATGATGGGGAAAGCAACACGTGATGCATATGGAGAAACACTAAAACGTTTAGGCGCCGTAAATCCTGAGATTGTTGTTTTGGATGCAGATTTGTCTTCATCAACAAAAACCTCGGTATTTGCCAAAGAATATAAAGATCGTTTTTTTAATACAGGAATTGCAGAAGCTAATATGATTGGTGTTGCGGCAGGTTTAGCTTCCGCAGGAAAAATACCGTTTGCATCAACCTTTGCTGTTTTCGGAGCGGGGCGTGCATATGAACAAATTCGTAATTCTGTTTGTTATCCGAAGTTAAATGTAAAAATTGCAGTAACACATGCAGGACTAACGGTCGGCGAAGACGGAGCTACCCACCAAATGCTGGAAGATATTTGTTTAATGCGTGCACTGCCTAATATGACGGTTGTTGTACCTGCTGATGCGACAGAGACAGAAGCAGTTATTACCTGGGCAGCCTCTTATGATGGACCTGTTTATATACGTCTCGGCCGGGCAAAATGTGAGGATATTATGCCTACGAATATAGTTTTTACTCTTGGGAAAAGCACAAAATTAAATGATGGAAATGATCTTACAATTATTGCTTGTGGGATTATGGTGGCAAAAGCAGTAGAAGCTGCCTCTATCTTAAAAAGTCGAGGCATAACTGCACGGGTAATCAATATGAGTTCTATCAAGCCAATTGATAAAGAAGCAATTATCAAGGCGGCTAAAGAAACTGGAGCTGTTATTACCTGTGAAGAACATACAGTGATGGGCGGATTAGGCGGTGCTGTAGCAGAAGTAATTTGTAAAAACCTTCCTGTCCCTATGGCTATGATTGGAACAGAAGATACTTTTGGGGAATCAGGAAAAGCGGATGATCTTTTGAAAAAATACGGGCTTACAGTAGAGCATATTGTTGAAGAATCAATACGTATCCTGGAAAGGAAATAATTTTTTATGATTACTTTTGAAAATGTATTTCTCCGTTACGACACCCGTCATACAGCACTAAGAGACGTAAACATTCATATAGACAAAGGAGAGTTTGTTTTTGTAGTCGGATCCAGCGGTGCAGGGAAATCGACTTTTGTTAAAACTATCACGCATGAGCTTACGCCTATAGAAGGAAATGTATTTGTAAATGGTGTAAATATTAATAAGCTTAAAGAAAGCAAAATTCCTTATTATAGAAGAACCCTGGGAATTGTATTTCAAGACTTCCGTCTTTTGTCAGATAAGACAGTCTTTGAAAATATTGCTTTCGTTTTGCGTGTAACCGGAGTAAAAAGTAATGAGATTCGGGCTAAAGTAAACCGTGTTCTTGACTTAGTAGGATTAAAAAATCGTGCTAATGAGTTACCGACAAAACTTTCCGGAGGAGAACAGCAGCGTGTGGCTATAGCAAGAGCTCTGGTTAACCATCCGATACTATTAATTGCAGATGAACCTACAGGGAATCTCGATCCTGCTACCTCTGATGAAATTATGAAGTTATTTAATGAAATTAATCATATGGGAACAACTATTATTATGGTTACCCACAATAAAGAACTTGTTAATTCCATGCACAAAAGAGTCGTCAGTATTGAGGACGGTCATATTGTAAGTGACATAAAAAGAGGAGGGTATGATCGGCATGCTTAGTTCTCTTAGTTATTTTTTTGGAGAGACATTCAAGTCACTTTTTAGAAACAGATTTATGGCTATTGCTTCTGTTTTAACAGTCACTCTTTCTATGTTTATCTTAGGCATTTTTCTAAGTGCGGTTTTAAATATTAATCATATGGCTTCTTACCTGGAAAATCAGGTTGAGATGACAGTTTATTTAAAGGATGGACTAAAAACTCAACAAGTAATGACCGTAGGGTCTCGGCTAAAATCTCTATCCGGACTTAAGGAGATTACTTTTACTGATAAGGATCAGGCCATGAAGGACTTTAGAGACCGGATGGGGGATCAAGCCGGCCTTTTGGATTCAATTAACGGAAATCCTTTACCTGCCTCCTATCAAACATCATTTAATTCACCGGATGAATTAAAAAAGGCAGTGAATATCGTCAGGAATTATTCAGAAGTCGAGGCTGTACAGTATGGTCAGGATGTAATTGAACAATTATACCGGATCGCTAAAGTTATCAGGATTGGTGGTATCATCCTTATCTTATTTTTAGCAGCAGCGGAACTGTTTATTATTTCAAATACCATTCGATTGACCGTATTTGCAAGAAGAAGAGAAATTCAAATCATGAAATACGTGGGAGCTACTAACGGGTTTATTCGTTGGCCTTTTCTTTTTGAAGGAATGATTATCGGGCTTATCGGATCAACAGTTGCTTCTATATTATTGTGCCTGGGTTACGATCTTATTTTAAGGGAAATGGCTGATGCGGGGTTGGTATTTTTTTCATTGATTCCATTTTGGCCATTTATGCCTTATGTTTCTTTACTTATATTAGTCGCCGGAATCGTTATAGGTATATTAGGCAGTGCGATTTCCTTACGTAAATATATGAAGGTATAAAATATGAAACGTAATAAATGCTTAATAACGGCTATTGCAGTCAGTTTTTTAATAGGCTCGTCATTAACCGTATCAATGGCAGACGATTTAAGTGATAAATTACAAAATTTACAAGAACAAATTAATGATTCCCGAGCTCAACAAGAGAATTGGCAAGCTGTTATTAATGAAATCGCGGAAAAATTAAAGGCTATCCAGTTAGAATTGAACGAAGCTACCAAAAAACTCCGTTCCATACAAAATGAACAGGCCGCAATCAATGAACAGATTAAGCAAACAGAGGAAGAAATACGAAAGGCTGAAATATACTTAAGACAACGCCAAAACATTTTGAATAAAAGGGTTCGTTCTATTTATATGCACGGACAACTGAGCTATCTGGAAGTCATTACGGGTGCCAAAAGCTTTAGTGATTTTGCTAACCGACTTGAGTTATTAAAACGAATCATTCATTCTGATTTTAATCTCATACAAGAAATACAGAAACAAAAAGCGCTCATAGAAGCAAAAAAAGATGAATTACAACAGAAAAAAAATAAACTGGATGCATTAGCGGAAGAAGCACAACAAGCAGAAAGTCAAATTCGCACCAAGAAGGAAGAGCAACAACAAGTTATGAATGATGCTAAGCGGCAAAAAGATGCCGCTGCCGCTATGGAAGCCGACTTAATTGCAGAAAGCAATAATGTTCGACAATTGATTCAGGCTCGTTCGGGATCTGTTCAAGCCGGTGGCACTATAGTTCATGGGAGCGGAGCTTTTATTTGGCCATGTAATGGTCCTATCACTTCTCCATTCGGCTATCGGACACATCCTATATTTGGAACTACGATTTATCATGCCGGTATAGATATCGGAGTTGATTACGGTACCCCCATTCATGCAGCTGACAGCGGAACTGTAATATTGGCAGGTTGGTGTGGCGGATATGGAAATGCCGTTATTATTGATCACGGAAATGGCCTGCAAACATTATATGGACATAATACTTCTGTTGCTGTATCAGAAGGGCAGGCAGTTTCTCAGGGTGAAGTTATCGCCTATGCAGGTTCTACCGGTTACTCTACAGGGCCACATTGCCATTTTGAGGTCAGAGAAAACGGAGAAGCCGTTGACCCCATGGGATACTTATGATGTTTATACGAGTAAAGAAAAATATCCGTCACATTATTTATTGGCTGGTCTCCGTTATTTTATCAGCAGTTTTACTTCTTTTAACAGGCTTATATTCTTTGACTGATGATACGAAAGCCGCATTACAATTTATATGGAATTATCGAATAATTAAGGAAAATTATTTCCGTACAACATCTGATGAAAAGCTTTTTGAAAATGCTACTTTGGGTATGATTTCCGCTTTAGATGATCCTCACTCTGCTTTACTTTCCGGTAAAAAGTTCGATCTTTTTCAGCAATCGGCAAGTGGAGAATACGGTGGAATCGGAGTGGTTATTGGCAAAAACACCAATGGAAATATCCATATTTTATCGGTTTTTCCTAATAGCAGCGCTAAAAAAATCGGTTTACAATCAGAAGATGAACTTCTCGCTGTGGACGGAGAGCCAATTTTCGGTACAGAATTGGAGGATGTTGCTAAGCGTTTAAGAGGGAAAGCCGGTACTCATGTACAGATAGAAGTAAAGCGTGGAGAAAAAAAGCTATGCTTTGATGTAGAGCGATCCAACATTGTTATGCCCACGGTTCAAAGTAGTATTATTAAAAACAATATTGGGTATATCCATATTTATTCCTTTACAAAACATACACCGGAAGAGCTTTCTGAACAATTAAAAACATTAAAGACTAATGGCGCAGAGAAACTGATTATCGATCTCCGCATGAATCCTGGGGGATTAGTCGATAGTGTCGTAGCTGTAGCAAATCAGTTATTAACCGGAGGAACTATAGTAAGTTATCATACAAAAGACGGACATGCAAAGAAATTTGATATTATCGGAATAGACCGGGTTATGCCGATGGTTATTCTTATAGATGAACACAGCGCCAGTGCTTCAGAAATTTTAGCAGGAGCCGTACAAGATAAAAAAGAAGGAACTGTTATAGGAAAAACAAGTTATGGCAAAGGAACTGTACAAAAAATTATACAAACCGGAGAACAATCAGCCTTAAAAATTTCTATTGCGGAATACCGAACATCAGCTGGTCGAGTCATTGATAAAGTTGGTATTATTCCTGATATTGAAGTTGTACAAACCGGGCGGATTTTTGATAAAAATACTGACAATGTAATAAAAAAAGCTATTGAAATTTTAGAAAACTAACATAAAATCGCAGCAAATTTTAAAGAGATAATTTGTTTGCGATTTTTATTTACAATTGGTTCTTCATGACAGACCTCTTTATTTTTTGTATAATATAGAATAATTGATTTTAAATATGTAGTTTTGTATGTCGAGGATATTATGTTTATAGATAAAGCTAAAATTATAATTATATCCGGAGCCGGCGGCGATGGAATGGTAGCATTCAGACGAGAGAAATATGTACCCCGCGGTGGTCCGAGCGGCGGTGATGGCGGTAAAGGTGGATCCGTCTACCTGAAAGCTGATAGTGGGTTGAATACATTGATTAATTTTAGAAGAAAACGAAAGTTTGCCGCTGAAAAAGGGGAAAATGGCGGCGCAAAAGAAATGTATGGAAAAGGCGGAGAAGATATTATTATTGATGTGCCTTTAGGAACTATGGTTTATGACAATGACACAAATGAGCTTCTGGCGGATATGGTACATCAAGATCAGATGGTTCTTATTGCAAAAGGCGGAAAAGGTGGAAGAGGAAATACTCATTTTGCAACCAGTGCCGTACGTGCCCCTACTTATGCAGAGAAAGGAGAACCGGGGGAGTCAAAAGAAATCCGGTTAGAATTAAAAGTTCTTGCTGATGTAGGACTTATCGGATTCCCCAGTGTAGGGAAATCGAGCTTAATAAGAAAAGTATCCGGTGCCCGTCCGGAGGTTGCGGCTTATCATTTTACAACTCTTAGTCCCAGCTTGGGTGTCGTTAACTTGGATGAAACAAGAAGTTTTGTCATGGCAGATATTCCGGGTCTTATAGAAGGTGCTAGTCAAGGTGTCGGTTTGGGGCATGAATTTTTACGTCATGTTGAAAGAAGTAGAGTATTGATTCATGTATTGGATATTGCCGGCAGTGAAGGCCGAGATCCGCTTTCAGATTTTGAAATCATTAATAATGAACTTGAAATTTATAGCCCTGCACTGGCACAGAAAAAACAGATAGTTGCAGGAAATAAAATCGATTTAATAACAAATCAAACAGAATTAGAGCAAATAAAACAGCAAATAGAATCGAAAGGATATTCTTTCTTTCCAATTTGTACCTTAACAGGCGAAGGAATCAAACCGTTACTTGAAAAGGCATGGAGCATATTACAAGAAACAGAAACCACTACTTTTGATAACCAAGAGAAAGCTATCGTATATGAATTACCGCAAAATGAATTCAAAATCGAATATGATGGTCACGTCTACTCTGTTATAGGGAAGCGGGTTGAGAAACTGGTGGCCATGACCGATTTTGATAATTCTGTTTCACTTCGCCGTTTTAACAAAGCCTGGAAATTTATGGGGCTGGATAAATTATTAAAAAAAGAAGGAATTAAAGAGGGCGATACGGTAAACCTTTATGGTATAGAATTTTCGTTCTCGGAAAAGAATTCTTCTTTTGAAGAAAGCGAGAATGAATAATGCTTACAGGAAAACAAAAACAATATTTAAAAGGGATTGCAACATCCTTTCCTGCGGTTGTGCAAATTGGAAAAGACGGATTAACGGATTCGGTTATAAAAAGTGCATCTGATGCATTGGAAGCACGTGAACTCATTAAAGTTAAAATAAACCAAAATTCTATTGCAGATATAAGAAAAGCCGCCGAAATTTTTTCAGAACGACTTAATGCCGAAATCGTCCAAATTATTGGGAGAAATTGCATTCTTTTTAAACAGAAAAAGGGAGATAAAAAATCCCATTATAATTTTCCTTAAATAGAGGATCATATGAAAAGAATCGTTATCAAAGTCGGTACCAGCTCTTTGATTTATCCGAGCGGGAAAGCCAATATCCGATTTATAGATCATTTAGCAAGGCAAATTTCTGATTTAAGAAACAGAAATTTAGAAATTATATTGGTATCTTCCGGTGCAATTGGTGTAGGGCTTCCCGTCTTAGGTTTTGACAAAAAACCTGACTATATCCCCTACAAGCAGGCCATCGCTGCGGTAGGACAAAATATTCTCATGAATTTATATTCCAAAATATTTCAAGACTACGGGCAAACGGTAGGGCAACTTCTTTTTACAAAAGGAGATGCTTTAAACAGCAAGCGGTATATGCACATGAAGGGTGCAATTTCCGCATTGTTTGAATTAGGGGTTATTCCGATTGTAAATGAAAATGATGCAGTTAGTATTGATGAAATAAAAATAGGTGATAATGATACATTATCAGCCATGGTTGCCAGTATAGCAGAAGCTGATTTGCTGGTTATTCTCTCTGATATTCAAGGTTTATTTACACATGACCCCAGGAAAAATCCAAATGCCGAATTAATTCGTGAGGTTTCTAAGTTTTCCAGAAATTTATTTAAAGCAGCGGGCGGTGCAGGAACACCAGGCGGTACCGGTGGCATGTATACAAAGTTACAAGCAGCTGAAATATGTGTCCATTCCGGTATAGATATGATTATTGCAGAAAGCGGAATTCACGGAGTCCTGGAAAAAATTGCAGACGGAGAACCTGTTGGTACCTTTTTTAAAGCAGAAAATGTACATCCTCAAATGAAGAGGCGGGAAATCATTATAGGATCTGCAGTAAAAGGGAAAATATATGTAGACCGGGGTTGTAAAGACGCATTGCTTTATAAGGGATCCAGCTTACTTCCTGTTGGGGTTATTTCCACATCCGGAGATTTTGATGAAGGGGATGCTGTATCCATTTATTGCGACAAAGAAGAATTTGCAAGAGGAATTACCCATTACAGCAGAAATGATATCGATAAAATCAAGGGGCTTCATACAACGGAATTGATAAAAAAATTAGGATATCCCGCACCATATGACACTGTAATTCATAGAGATAATTTATTTGTGATGCATTAATCGTACAGAATACAATGAAACTTTCTTATAAAATTAGCAGGCTTTTTTATTATTATATGCATACCCCGAAAGGGCAGTTTGAGCGGAAACATATTTGTCATTTGATCTACTTTATTTCAGGGTGTGTTATTTTTTTAGAAATGGTACTGTATGTATGGAAAAGCGTATAGGTATATTTGGCGGTTCCTTTAATCCTATTCATATTGGTCATTTAATTATTGCAGAATCAGCCTGGCGTGAATTTAAGCTGGAAAAAATAATTTTTATTCCGACAGGAGATACTCCCAATAAAAATATGAACCACATAGACAAAATGGAACGATTTAAAATGGTTGAATTGGCAATCTGTGATAATGAGCATTTTTCTATTTCACCTATTGAAATAGAAAGAAGCGGTCCTTCTTATACAGTAGATACCATTCATGAAATACAGAAGGAATTACCTGAAGCCTATCAACTCTATTTTATTGCCGGGACAGATGCGGTTGCAGATTTACCTCATTGGAAATATAACAAGGAACTTTTAAACTCTTGTCACTTTATATGTGCCAGCCGTCCGGGAAGCCGTGAAGAGATGGAACGTTCTGTGAATTATTTTGGAGAACTCGGAAAGAGGAAAATTCATTTTTTAAAGACGCCGGAATTAGAAATTTCATCAACAATTTTGCGGGAATGGATTTACCACGGGTATTCTGTAAAATACATGATTCCGGATTCTGTAATACAGTATATAAATCAATATAAGCTTTATAGAGGTGCCGAATGATACTTGACGATATAAAAAAGGATTTAGAAAAGAGGCTATCAAAAAAACGTTTTATTCACTCTTCCGGGGTCGCAGATTCTGCAGTAAAACTTGCAAAAAGATATGGGGCTGATCCCGGTCAGGCACTACTGGCAGGATGGATTCATGATTGTGCCAAAGAATTATCTTTACAGGATATGCAAAAAATAGTGGAAGACTCTGGAATGAAAGTAGATACATTTTTATGGAATAATCGTGCACTCCTGCATGGACCGGCAGGGAGCATTCTTGCACAAACAAAATATGAAATCATCGATCCGGAAATACAAAGTGCTGTTTATTATCACACGACAGGGAGGCCGGATATGCATCTTTTGGAAAAAATTATTTTCCTCGCAGATTATATAGAGCCAAACCGAAACTTTCCGCAAGTTGATATAATTCGTGAAAAAGCGAAAAAAAATTTAGATGAGGCATTACTGGCAGCATATAATTCTACAATTAATCATCTATTGGAAGAAAATAAATACATATATGACTTAACATTCTTCGGTAGAAATGATTTAGTTATGAAATTGGGATATAAATGAGAAGAACAAAAGGAAAACGAAAAATTCGGTACGGGAAACTGCTTTTATTTTTAATCATTGTTTTTACGCTTTTATTTTTACTGGCTGTGACAATCAGACAGGGATATCAATATGCCGTAAATTATTTTTCTTTTGATAATAATGATAATCCGTCCTATTATTTACTGATTGGTATTGATAATCAGCCGGTACCACAAGCAGACGCTATTATTGTTGCGGCATTAAATCATAAACGAGAAGAATTGACACTGATTTCTATTCCCACAAACACTTTACTCAATAAAGATGAGAATAAACGTCTCTTATTGAAAGAATCTTATAAAGAAAACAGTATAGAAACAACCAGAAGCGCTGTGGAAAACTTACTCCATACGCGAATTACTCATTATGCCGTTTTTGATTATAATTCATTTCAGAATTTGCTTGACAATGTTAGTCCTATTGAATTATATGTAGAAAAAATGATGAATCACGATAATGAAGAGGGTGAATCTGAAATATTTTTAAATCAAGGCTATCAATCATTAGATACAACTCAGAGCCTTGCATACATGCAGTATGTTGATGAAACAGACGGAGAAATCGGGCGTATCCAAAGAGAGCAACGATTCTTAAAGCAAGTGTTAATCAATTTACAAAAAAATACTGCATTGTTTAACTGGGGACTGGCCAGGTATTATTGGAGTGCTTATGATACAAATTTGAGCAATTCCGACGTATCTGACCTGGCGTATGACATAACAAAATTGTCTATTAAAAACTGCCGGTTTCTGATTTTGCCGGGAGAAATGCAAAGGGTTAAAAATCAAGAAATCTGGATTATAAATCCGGTAGGTGTTCAAAAAACTATTGCGTTGACATTAAATGAAGAGTAAATATAAGGAGACTATTATGGAAAAAACTATTGAAATAATATGTAAAGCTTTGTCTGATAAAAAGGGCGTCATGATTAAGATACTAAATGTCAGAGATTTGACATCTATTGCTGATTACTTTGTATTATCTTCTACTATGAACAAAAAGCAGGCACAGGCTGCAGCTGATGAAGTAGAAGAAAAGTTAAAGGAAATCGGTGTTTCACCACTTAGAAAAGAAGGATACCGGGAAGGGGATTGGATTCTTCTTGACTTCGGTGATGTGGTTGTTCATATATTTACAGATCAGGAACGAACTCACTATGATTTTGATACATTATGGAAAGATGCTCCAATTCAAAATTATACGGATAGTGATGAAAAATGACAGAATATAATAATGAACAAAAAGAAATACAGCAAACCGTATTGAAAGAAAATTCCATCGCAGAATTGCCGGTGGTAAGAAGTTCTTCTTTTGGCGTTTTCCTTTCCGGAGGGACAGGAAATAGTTCTGACGACATATTGCTTCATAATGGACAACAAACAGAACCCGTCAAGGTCGGAGATACTGTAAGGGTATTCTTATATCATGATCCCAGACACAGACTGACGGCCAGCATGCGTTTACCAAAATTAAGTATTGGTGGGATTGGGTATGCAGAAGTACTATTGACTACACGGTTTGGTGCATTTATAGATTTAGGTACGGAACGTGGTATATTTCTGCCGTTTTCCGAAATGATTATGCCGGTTCAAAAAGGACAAAAAATCTGGGTAAAGCTATATCAGGATAAAACAGGCCGTTTATCCACAACAACTTATGTGGACGAAGAAATGAGACGAATTGCAAAACCTTGTATTGAATGTAAGGTAGGGGATATTGTTACCGGAACAGTATACAATATTACCAGACAGGGAGCATTTCTGATTACCAGAGACCGATGGATTGGATTTCTTCATCAAAGTGATTTCCCAAAATCATTAGCTTTAGGGCAGGAATTATCCGGTAGAATTACTTATATCAGAAAAGATGGACACTTCAATATCTCTTTGCGTCCGCAAAAAGAAAAAGCTATGGATGATGATATGGAGGTTATTTTAGGATACCTGCAAAAACATGATGGTATACTTCCTTATACAGACAAAAGTGATCCGGATTTAATCAAAACCAATTTAGGAATCAGTAAATCGGCATTTAAGAGAGCAGTGGGGAGATTACTCAAAACAAATCAGATAAAGATGCAAGAAGGTAAGATAAAAATGAATTAAAAAAAAGACATACATCAGCCAAAACTGATGTATGTCTTTTTTTATTAAAGATGTCTGTATAATCCGATTACACGACCACGAATTTTAACATCTCTGGATATAATTGGTTCATAATCCTCATTTTCAGGTTGAAGACGAATATGATCAGCCTCACGGAAGAAACGCTTTACGGTTGCGTCATCATTACCAACCAAGGCGACAACAATATCGCCATTTCTAGCGGTTTCTTGTTCAGCAACAATTAGATAATCACCTTCTTGGATGCCGGCATTAATCATACTGTCTCCGCGAACAACCAAAATGAAACAATTGGAATCATTGCCTATAAATTCAGCCGGTAATGGATATACAGATTCAATATGTTCATCTGCTACAATAGGCTCTCCTGCACGAACAGCACCGACCATCGGCATAGGAACCATTTTTTTCTTGCGCCAAGAATTATCGTCAACAACCTCTATAGCACGTGAACTGGCAGGATCCTTTTTAATCATGCCCATCTCTTCTAATCGGGCTAGGTACCCGTGTACAGTGGAGGTTGACCGTAAGCCTACGGCTGTACAAATTTCACGTACAGTGGGAGGAAATCCATCTTGCCAGATTTTATTGCGAATAAAATCAAGGATTGTTTTTTCCCTTGTTGTCAATTCTCTGTGCAATCCTAACTTTTTGGCCACTTCAAGAACTTCCTTTCTATAAAATATCGAATTGTCGTATAATATGTAATTTTATTTATTATACAGTAATGAATAATATAAATCAAACAAAGGTTCACCAGAACATATGATGGTATGTAGTAAAAGAAAATTTCGCCTGCCCCTTGACCGAACATTTATTCTGTATTATTATATAAACAGAATAAATGTTCGGTATAGTAAAGTTTTGATATTTAGAGGGGAAAATTATGAAAAAAATGATACTTGCATTCATAACAACAGTATTTCTTTGCGGATGGGGCGTTAATGCTTCTGTAGTCAGCGAGCAAGATACATTCAAAGATGTGATAGTAAAAGAGAATGATACCCTTTGGGAAATTGCTTCAAGAGAAATAGATAATCATAAAGATGTACGGACATATATATATCAAATTAAACAAATAAATCAGATTACAGACTCAGGTAACCTTGTACCGGGACAAGTGCTTCGTATACCTGTAAATAAATAAGATAAAAACCAAACAAGCGTTCTTTTGGAGAGTTTATCCTCTTAAAAGAACGCTTGTTTGGTTTTCTTTGGGAATATTATTTTTACTTTTTTGTAAAAATCAAAGTCACCGGGTTATTTACAAAAAGATCGGCTTCATTAATATAATGTCTGACCATTTCTACTGATCTATGCCTTGTTTGTTTCATAATCAGCCTTTCTTCGATACCATTTAATGCGGCATAAGTGGCAAATCCATGTCTTAAACTGTGAGCACCATATAAATCGGGTGATAGGCCAATACTGGCAATATATTTTTTTACAATTAAATTAATACTTTTATCACTTAACCGTCGGGAAGCAACTTTTCCATTTTTTAAAATGCTCCTAAATAGAGGTCCTTTACTGATGTCCGCCGCCTTAAGCCATTCATTAACAGCGGTTATGGCACACATGTGTTTATTTGCAATATAAGGGATACCCACTTGCTGTCCGGCCTGTTCCTGATCTGTCTTTGAATGAGTTAATGTAACCACTAAACCTTGGGGAAATCTGGATAAATCCTCTATATTTAAATTGGAGATCTCACTTCTTCTGAACGCACCCAGAAAGCCAAGCAATAATATCGCTTTATCCCTTATACCTGATAAATGAGCAGTGTCTGTACAATAAATCATTTGCTCAAGTTCTTCCCAATAAATAGGGGTTTTTCCTTTTTGAACAGTCCCTTTTGCTCTATTCAATCCTATTAATGCTTCTTTGACAATCCAAGCATGACAAGGATTGTTTTCAGCTAATCCTGCAGCATTATAGTTTTCAGATATAGCACTTACACGTCTTCTTATGGTAGAGGCTTTAGCGTAATCGGCTAAATCATTAATATAATTGACAACTGTTTCCGGTTGGGCCGGAAATGCAACATCATTATGATATTTGCACCAATCGCAAAAGTCATTCCAGTCCGATTCATATGCATTAATAGTGCTCTCTGATTTTGTCTCTGCCAATGTAGCAAGGCTTTTATCAGATAGACCAGTATGAGTATCTGATTTAATAAAATCTCTTATATAAAAGTGATGGGCGGCATCCATAATAATTCTCCTGATTAATGTAAAAGGATTAGTTCCGATAATTTAATGTTATCGGAACTAATCCTTTTCGTCAAGTGAATTTTTATATTTTATTAAAAAACGTTATAAGATTTCTCTCGTTATCAAATATCATTTATTGGAATTCTTTTATATACTGAGCTTAACACTCTATTTATTCCTGGTAAATGAATAGAGCTTATTTGTCACACGGTCAACTTCCGAATAAAGTTTTTCCATATCGATAGTTAATAATTCCTTAGACCGAAGTACAACTTTTCCATTTATAATAACTGTATCCACATCCATAGAATTTCCGGCATAAACTGCTAAAGAAATACTGTTAAATTTTGGTTTCCAGTGAAATCCTGTTCTGTCAACCAAAATAATATCAGCCAGATAACCTTTTTCTAATTTACCTAAATTATCATACCCCAGACATTTTGCGCCTTCAACAGTTGCCATTTCTATTGCTTCATTAGCTGTTATTGCAAAAGGGTCGTAAGATGAAGCCTTATGAATCAATGCGGCCAAGCGCATTTCAGCAAACATATCTAATTTATTATTGCTTGAAGCACCATCAGTTCCAAGACCTACTGTAATTCCGGCTTTTCTCATATTTATGACGGGAGCAATCCCTGATGCCAATTTTAAGTTGCTTCCCGGATTATGTGCAACTTTGACCTTTTTTTTCGCTAAAATTTGAATATCATCATCTGTCACATGGACACAATGAGCTGCCAATGTAGGACATTCAAACAGTCCAAGGTCGTTCATGAGATCAATCGGGGTCACTCCATGTTTTTCAAGGCATGTATCTACCTCATTTTTAGTTTCACTTAAATGAATATGTATCGGAATACCGTATTTTTCTCCTGCATCTCTTACTTTTTTTATATAATCGGAAGGACATGTGTAAGGCGCATGTGGCCCTAACATCACTTTGAAACGACCGTCTCCGGCACCGTTCCATTTATGAAAAAGCTCTATATTTTCTTCTAATGCTCTGTCGCCATTTGGTGTAACACCGGCCAGTCCTCTTGCCAGATTTCCTCTTATACCTGCCGTATCCGCTGCTTGTGCACAAGAATCCATAAACATATACATATCAGAAAAAGCAGTGGTTCCGCCACGAATCATTTCGGCAAATGCAAGCATACTTCCCCAATATACAATATCATCATCCAAGTGTTCTTCTACTGGCCATATTTTATTTTGCAACCAGTCCATAAGCGCTAAATCATCAGCGTAGCTTCTAAAAAGAGTCATCGCTACATGGGTGTGAGTATTTACCAAACCGGGAAGTGCCAGCATTCCCTTCCCGTCAATTACCTCATCATAATTTTCGGGCAAAGGGTTTTCCGGAAATCCTTTAATATATTTTCCTTCAATTTCAATATTTTTTTGCTCAGTGACCTTGCCATTTTGATAGAGTCCTACATTTTTTACCAGTATTGACATCTTCAATCTCCTATTCTATACCCAAATATTTTTTCTGGATGTCACTCAATGTATCGATTTCATAGCCCATAGAGTTTAATTTTATACTTGCCACCTTTATATCCAGTTCTCTTGGAAGCAGATAAAGTTTGGCTTCCAGTGTATCTTGGTGTTGACATAAATATGAGGCCGCTAAAGCTTGCATAGCAAAGGAAAGATCCATAATTTCTGCAGGATGCCCGTCACCGGCAGCTAAATTAACTAATCTACCTTCTGCCATCAGATAAATAGTATTTCCATTCGGTAATACATATCCCTCTATATTTTTACGGGCTTCATAATGAGAAGTCGAAATTTCCTCTAAATCATTCTTATTTATTTCACAATCAAAATGGCCTGCATTCGCACAAATTGCACCATCTTTCATGGAAAGGAAATGCTCTTTGGTGATAATATCTATATCTCCGGTAACAGTAATAAATATATCCCCCTTCTTTGCCGCTTCCGACATGGTCATAACATCAAATCCATCAAAAACGGCCTCTATCGCTTTAATCGGATCTACTTCTGTAATAATTACGTGAGCACCCAATCCTTTAGCTCGAAGTGCTACGCCTTTACCGCACCAACCATAACCGGCAATAACTGCTGTTTTCCCGGTGACAGTAAGATTTGTACTTCGTATAATTCCATCCCATGCAGACTGCCCTGTTCCATATCGGTTATCGAACAAATATTTGCAATAAGAATCATTGACGGCAATCATTGGGAACTGTAGTTTCCCCTCTTTTTCGAGAATTTTAAGACGATAAACACCGGTAGTCGTTTCTTCAGCTCCGCCAATCAGATTCTTTTTTGCATCTTGCCGTGAAGTATGTAATAAATGAACTAAATCTCCTCCGTCATCAATAATAATATGAGGCATAGAATCAAGTGCTTTATTTAAAAACATAGTATATTCATCTTCTGTGCATCCATGCCATGCATAAACGGTTACCCCACTTTTTACAAGTCCGGCAGCAATGGGATCCTGCGTAGACAGAGGGTTACTTCCCGTGACAATGACATTTGCTCCGGCAGCTTTCAGGGATAATGCAAGATAAGCGGTTTTTGCCTCAAGATGAATAGACATGACAATTGTTTTACCCTTGAAAACCTGGTTATTTATAAAATCCTTTCTGAGTGTATTCAAAGCCGGCATGAATTTTTCTACCCACTGTATTCGCTGCAGCCCCTCATCTGCCAGATTAATATCATGAATCATAGAATCATTCATTATATAAACTCCTTTCAAAATCTTTTATTGAAATATTAAAAGGTGAAGTAAGTACACCTTTTTCTGTAATAATTCCTGTGATTAATTCATGCGGTGTTACATCAAATGCAGGATTGCACACGTCAACAGATTTTGGAGAAAAGTACTTTCCTTGATATGCACGGATTTCATCAGGATTCCTATCTTCTATTCTTATTTCTGAACCGGAAGCAATCGAAAAGTCAAATGTGGAAGATGGAGCGGCCATATAAAATGGGACATGATGATATTGGCATAATACTGCCAAACCGTAAGTGCCTATTTTATTAGCAGCATCTCCATTTATTGCAATCCTGTCAGCACCGACAATTACTGCATCAATTTTCTTGTTTTTTAAAATAAAAGCAGCCATATTATCTGTGATTAATTTGCAAGGGACGTTTCCTTCTAAAAGTTCTGTTGCTGTCAGTCTTGCTCCTTGAAGGAGCGGACGTGTTTCATCTACATAAATGCATTCAATTTGATTCCTGCGGTGTAATTCAAAAATAACACCAAGAGCGGTCCCCACTCCTGCAGTTGCAAGAGCTCCTGCATTACAATGAGTTAAAATATTTACTTTCTTTTTATTTTTAAATAAATCAGCACCATACCCGGCAATGGCAAAACATATCTTTTTATCTTGTTCCTCGATAAATCCGGCTCTTTTTTCCAAGCAATTGTATAAGTCTTTTTCCGCAGATTGAGTAAATACTTTAGTCATTTCATCAATTGCCCAAAAAAGATTAACAGCTGTAGGTCTTGTCGATTTCAAAAAATCAGCTGATTCCATAATTTTTTCTGAAAGAGCTTCTCCGGTAAAACCATTTTTGATAAATTCATCTACTGCAAGTACCATTGCATAAGCAGCCGCAACTCCTATAGCAGGTGCTCCTCTGACAGCCAGTGTCCTGATTGCATCCGCTACGGTTTTATAATCTTCACAGGTTATATAGGAAATATTATCAGGCAATTTCCGCTGATCTAAAAGAATCAATTTATGGTTTTCCCAATATAAGGACTTCAATCTCATATATGAAATCCCCCAAAATCACTTGCGGCATGATGAGCTTCCACATCTTGTGTTATATCAAATGATTCACAAAGAATTTTTGTTATTTTACGAAAACTTCCAATATTATGATTCATACACTCAACCACTTCTTTATGAGTTAATCCGGTTGGAGAGATACCTGATGCAAAGTTGGTTACCATAGAAATAGTAGCATAACCGATTTCAGCTTCTCTTGCCAAAGGACATTCCGGAACATTTGTCATTCCAACTACATCTGCCCCCCACATGCGAAAGGCTTTAATTTCTGCCGGTGTTTCAAAGCGAGGACCTTCTGTACAGATGTAAGTCCCGTTAGGATGGATAACAAGATTTTCCTTGTTTGCCGCCTGCAAAATGGCCTGCCGCAACTCTTCACAATAAGGATGGCTCATATCAATGTGTGCAACACCACGAAATTCCCCATCAAAGAATGTTCCTTCTCTACTTTTGGTCAAATCAATAAATTGATCAACCAAAACAAGTTCCCCGGGCTTATAATTCAGATTAAGCGATCCTACTGCCGTAGTAGAAACAATGAAAGAAACATCCAACATCTTTAATGCATATATATTTGCTCTATAATTAATTTTATGTGGAGGAATTGTATGTTTTACTCCATGACGTGCCATGAATATAATTTCTTTTTCACCGAATGAGCCCACCTCATAAGGCACTTTGCCAAAAGGTGTATCTATCACTTCTGAATAAACGTGTGATAGGATTCCGGCATCATAAACACCGGTTCCTCCGATAAAAGCTAATTTACTCATGAGAATATCCTCCTTTTTGTGAAAACCAATTTTTCAATTTACTTCTCGGTATTTTATAAAGTTGACCACAATAGTGACAGGAAATTTCAGTCGTTTCCTGTTCCAGCAATTTTTCTTTTTCGACTTTAGGTAATGATAATAAAGTATTTTTTATTCTGTCTTCTGAACAAGTGCATTTGAATACAATAGAAGTTTGAAACAGTTCCCGGAATTCACCATTTTCCAGCAATGTTAATAACGATTTTCCGGCAAACTTGTCAAATAAAAAATATTCATTATTTTCAAATAAAAGATGAAATAACTCAGAATTTCCCTCCGGTAATAATTCGGCCATATAGGCAGCAGCACGAACCAGCTCTCCTGCCTGATTAATTTGAGTTTCTGTTTTCACAATAGCCCGTGTTTGATCGGATTCGCTTAAATACTGTGTTAAACAGTCAGAAACATCTCCATTTTGCAACATAATAGTACTGTTATATGGCATTTTAAGAAGTGAATATCGTGTAACTGTAATTTTAGAACCGGGTGCGCTGACTAATTCTTTTTCATTTTTTATAGTCTTTCTTACAACCTGATCTATTATATATTCAGGATATCCTCTGACATATCCGTTTTCATATACATCTGCATAGAGGGTTCCTAACTTAGAACTTGTTCTCCATTGAAGACTGATTCCTTCATGATTTTTGAAATCAGTAGCCAAAGTAGCGGTTCCTGCCAAAACTTTTCCCATGATGGAGCCTGTCAATCCCGGTAGCTTGTGAATTTTTTGTAAATGTATAGCTGCTGATGAAACATCTGCTACAGTGATTCTGATTCCTTTTGTATTTAAATAATGAGTAACTTTATTGATATGAACCAAATTTTATCTCCCTGCATGAGTCAATTATATGATTGATATTTCTTCTATTTTACAACATATTAAAGAAAACAAAAACCTGTACAACCTTTTTGATTGTACAGGTTTTAATAATCTTATACCTTGAGCATTTGAATGGCTTTTTTTCGGTCTGCCTTCCCGAATACAGATGAACCGGCTACTAAAATATCTGCACCTGCTTCTTTTAACAAACCGGCATTATCCCCAGAAATACCTCCATCTACTTCAATGGGGATTGAAATATTTTTGCTGTTCATCATTTCTTTCAATTCTTTTATTTTTCCTAAAGTATAAGGAATAAATTTCTGCCCTCCAAATCCCGGATTAACAGACATAATGAGAATAAAATCAGCCAGTGGCAAAACCGTATCTATCATTGACAGAGATGTCCCCGGATTTAAGGCTATACCGGATTTTATGTGTCTTGATTTCAGATTATTTATAATAGAGTCTGCATGCGTTACTGCTTCTATGTGAAAGGAAATCATTTCTACACCTATTTTTTGCAAGACATCAAAATAGTTTTCCGGATGATAGACCATAAGATGAACATCAAACGGCAATGTTGTATATTTTCGTATAGATTCTATGACAGGTGGCCCATAAGAAATATTAGGAACATAGGCGCCATCCATTACGTCTAAATGAATCAAGTCTGCACCACCCAGTTCAACCTCTTTCAGTTCCGTATTCAATTTTCCAAAATCTGCAGCAAGCATAGAAGGTGCAATTTTCATGATAGCCTCCTAAAATTAATTATTCTTATTTTGAGAATTTTTTTGATTTTTTTAACTCTTCCCATACCTGAAGGTAAGATTCATATCTTCTCTTACTGATTTGACCTTCTTCTACAGCCTTTTTAATGCAACATTGCGGCTCACTAACATGATGGCAGTCGTTAAAATGACATTTTCCTAAATAAGGGCGGAACTCTTTAAATAAAAAGTCTAAAGTATTGATATCCAAGTGGTCAATACTGAGAAATGTATACCCCGGTGTATCCATCACATAATTTTCATTTTTAAAAGGCACCAGCTCCGCATGTCTGGTCGTACTTTTTCCTCGCCCTGTACGTTTACTGACATCTCCGGATAAAAAATAAGAAGTATCTAAAATATAATTTAATAAGCTTGATTTTCCTACGCCGGAAGGTCCTGAAAGTGCAATAATACTCTTTTTTAAGCGTAGAATAAAGGTTTCTAATTTACTTAATCCTGTTTTCTCCAAAGTCGATGTACAGAATGAAATATATCCGGCTTTCTCATATGAAAAAGCAATCATTTCGGCTTCTTTTTCTGCCAAGTCACATTTATTGATACAAATAATCGGTGTCATTCCTGCATTTTCTGCAGATAAAATCATACGATCCAACAAGAAAAGATTTATATCCGGCATCCGTACGGAAGATACAAGTAATATCGCATCAATATTGGAAACCGGAGGTCGGTGCAACTGATTTTTACGGGGATAAACTTTAGTAATAACTGTGTGTTTTCCATCATCAGTCTCATATTCAACCGAGTCCCCTACAAGAATATCCGTTTCTTTTTTTAAGGTTCCTTTGGGACGGCAAAGCATCAGTTTATTTTCTTTCCCGAAAATAGTAAAATAGCCATTTTGATTTTTCAGGATAATTCCATGCATGAATTACAATTCCCCATCTTGTACTATATTTCCATCGATAAGCACTTGAACTCTCACCGTACCGCTTCCTTCAACTGTTTCTCTGATATTTTCTCCGGCTTTTACTTGTTCATCGAATGCCACTGATTTTCCGTTATCATCAATCACGTAAATAATAACATGACGAGTCCCACCATTCTTAGGGATACTGATATTTACAGTTCCGTTTTTTTTCTTTGGCTGTCCTTTCTTTTCTATAGTGACATCAATGGTTGTTTCTGTAGCAGAAACACCACCTGCCGGATTTTGAGAGACAATAATGGCATCCGGATCAACAGATGCTGTTCCATCTGTTGATGAAACTTTCCCTAAAGTCATATGAGCAGCCGCCAATGCTTTTTCGGCTTCCTCTAAGGACATACCGATCAGTTTAGGTACAGAAACTGCTTGCTTTACATTAATAACTATATTGACCCGTGTTCCTTTATTGACTTTTGTTGATACTTGCGGGCTTTGAGATATGATAACATCAGAAAGCTCTGACGGATCATTTCCGTTTTCAATAGCTCCCAATGTAAGTTCCAGCTTACTTAACCTATCTTTAGCTTGTTCTAATGTGAGCCCTTTAAGGTCAGGAATAAGTATAGCTGCCCCACCTTTACTTATCGTAAAGTGAATAATCCTCTGTGCTTTTACATTGGCACCTGCAACTGGAGTTTGTGAAATGACTTGTCCTGCCGGTATTTCATCGCTTGCAATTTCATCAATAGATATTTTAAGGTTCATTTCTTTCAATGTTCTTTGAGCGACTTCTACCGGTTTACCCACTAAAGAAGGAACCGTAATATTTTCGGCACTCCAAAAATTACCGAAGCTGAAAAATGCCCAGGCAAAACAAATCAAAAATAATGCAACCATAGAAAGCCAGATATATTTTTGAGGTAATGACGTAATAAAATTATTGAATTTACTTTCTTTATCAACAGCAGGGCGATCACTCGTTTTTGATACAAGCGGTTTTGTCATAGCCGCAAAATCATGCTGTGCCGGTTTATATATGGACGTCGTAAATCCTTGTGCCAGCTTAAGCTCTGACACAAAATCAGAAATAGAATGATACCGCTTTTCCGGATCTTTTTGTAAAGCTGTCAGCACACATTCTTCAAGCATTGGTGAAATCGAAGGATTAATTTTTGCCGGGCGCGGTACTTCTCCACGCATATGCTGAAGCGCTATACTTACTGCTGTTTCTCCTTCAAATGGTAAATGGTGGGTAAGCATTTCATAGAGTACTACCCCTAAAGAATAAATATCAGCTTTTTCGGTAATCTTATCCCCGGCTGCTTGCTCGGGAGACAAGTAATGTACGGACCCTAATACAGATTTCTTATCAATAACCGTTGCTGAATTAATAGCTCGGGCAATACCAAAATCTGTAACTTTAACCTTTCCCGTTTCAGTAAGCAGGATATTATGAGGCTTTATATCACAATGAACAATTCCGTTTTCATGAGCTACCTCCAGCGCACTTGCTATTTCTATAGCAATTCTAACCGCTGTATCTATTGCGATATTAGGATGAGTCTGAATATATTGCTTTAAAGTAATTCCTTCCACAAATTCCATGACTATATAATGAATACCTTGATCATTCCCAACATCATAGATGCCCACAATATTCGGATGCATTAATTTACCTGCAGATTGGGCCTCGTGTCTGAAACGTACAATAAAATCATTATCTTCACAAAAATTACTATGTAAAATTTTTACGGCAACAATTCTGTCTAATAATAAGTCTTTGGCCATATATACATCAGCCATACCGCCAGATCCGATTTTTTTCTCCAGCTTATAGCGATCATCAAGTATTTTACCGGTCATTTGTATTCTCCGCTTTTCTACTCCAGTAATCAATAAGTATTAAGGAAACATTGTCCTTTGCTCCTTTATCGTAGGTTTTTCTGAACAATTGTTCCCCGCAATTTGATAATGCATCTTTTGTCTGGTTTTTATAATTTCCTAAAATTTTTGAAATCGTTTCTTCTGAAACCATTCCGGTCAAACCGTCCGTACACAATAGCACTAATGTGCCATTTTCTAAAAGAATGGTTCCTGTATCCACTTGCACTCGTTTTTTCACTCCAACAGCCCGGGTAATTTCATTTTTTCTCGGATGCACAAGCATTTCCTCTTCAGTAATTTTCCCTTTTGCAAGTAATTCCATTACAAACGAATGATCTGTTGTAAGCTGTTGCAACTTCTGATTTACATAAATATATAAACGGCTGTCACCGACATGCGCCCAACTTAAACACCCGTCACGGATAACTGCCGATATCATTGTGGTTCCCATAGACGAAAGTTCTTGATCCTCAGATTTTCTTTCAAGAATCATCTGATTGGCATATAAAATAGACTCTTTAAGTATTTCCTCTGAAATATCAGGCAGAGGGATTTCTTTCAAATAATTTTCAGCACTTTCTACGGCCAGATTACTTGCAATCTTCCCTCCCAAGTATCCTCCCATCCCATCTGCCAAAATAAAGAATGGGCCGGTACAGTCGGATATACTGTCTTCATTTATCTTGCGGGCCAGACCGACACGAGAATCTCCATATGCAATAAACATAAATATATATTCGTTCCTTACGTAAAAAAATGTGCGATACCTAATATATTAATTTCATAGTAGCATTTTGAAAAAATACCGTCAATTAATCTGATTTTGCTATATATGTGCTGTAAGATATCTTCTTTTTAATTGTCCGCAAGCTGCCTGTATTTCATCTCCCATTTGACGTCTTACGGTAACTTCTTTACCATGCTTAAGTAAAATGTCCTGAAATTTTTTTATTGTTTTTATCTCCGGCGGATACAATTGAATATGCTCCGTACCATTTACAGGAATCAAATTAAAATGGCAGGGCAATTTTCCGACAAGCCGGCATAGTTCTTCGGCATTTTTCGGCGAAGAATTGATTCCTTTAATAAGAATATATTCAAAAGTAACTCGCCGTTTTGTTTTTTCAAAATAATAGCAGGCCGCTTTAATCAAATCTGTAATTTTATAACCTTTGCTGACCGGTAACAATTGATTGCGGATTTCATCATTAGGTGCATGAAGAGAAATAGCTAAAGTAATCGGAATATTTTCATTTGCCAGTTTATAAATTTGAGGTATGATTCCACAAGTTGATAATGTTATATTTCGATAACTCATATTTAATAATTCTTTGTTATTGACAAGCTTTAAAAATTTAAGAACTTCTGCATAATTAGTTAAAGGTTCTCCGGCTCCCATAAGAACCAACGAATGTACCGGGATATCATAAGTTTCTTTAAAAGCATAAATTTGAGATAAAATTTCTCCGGCAGTTAAATTCCGTTCCAATCCTTTTAGTCCGGAAGCACAAAATATACAGCCCATTGCACATCCGACCTGAGTTGAAACACAAATAGAATTACCATAGCTATGATGCATACAAACCGTTTCTACCAATGAGCCATCTTGCAATTTTAACAAAAGTTTTGTTGTGTTTCCGTCATCAGATTGAATATTTCCAATAATTTCAGGTTTATTAATGTAAGCATTTTCGTTTAACCACGTCCGCATATCAAGCGGTAATTGAGTCATGTGATCAAATGAAAATATAAATCTTTTATACAAATAATCACGAAGCTGTTTTGCCCGGTATTGGGGAAATTTATTTTCCACTACCCATTTTTCTATTTCCTGAAGATCCATTCCCCAGATATTATGTTTCATTGTATACCTTTCTTAATTTAGCCAAGAAAAACCCATCACTTCCAAATTGATCCGGCCAAAGAGTCATCATTCCGTTCTTAGATTCACCGGCAACAGGAATAGAGAAGTCAACACTGACAAATCCTGGGTGAGACGAAAGAAATTCTTCAATTATATTTTCATTTTCTTTTTTATTTAATGTACAGGTACTATAGACCAAAATGCCATCTTTTTTTATATAGCGCGAAGCGTTCTCCAATAATTTCTTTTGTATTTTAGGAAACTCCATTAAATCAGCTTCAGATCGTCTCCACTTAATTTCTGGCTTATGACTTATAACGCCGAGTCCAGAGCAGGGAGCATCTAAAAGCACCTTATCATAAGTATTATATAAAGTAGGATATGAGCGTGTTGAATCTTTTACTTCTGCATGAATAATAGAAATACCCAATCGTTTGGCATTTTCCCTAATTAAATTAATTTTGTGAGGATATATATCCCATGCATCAATTGTTCCCCGATCTTCCATAAAAGACGCCAGGTATGTAGTTTTACTGCCCGGTGCAGCACACATATCTAGTATCTTCTCTTGAGGTCTTGCTTCCAAAATAATAGCCGGCATCATAGAAGAAATACTTTGTATATATATAAGTCCGTTTTGTAATAAATCCCCAAAAATTAAATCCGCTCTTTGTTTGATGATGAATGCATCTCTTGCATAAGGAACTGTTTCAAAAGAAATTTTTTCATCAGATAGTCTCTTTTTCAAATCTTCTGCAGACATTTTAAGAGTATTGACTCTGATGCACATAAGAGGCTGTTCCTGGAAAGCAGCCAATATTCTTTCCGTTCTTGGCATTCCCCATGATTCTGTCCAATACTGAACCAACCATTCAGGTACATTATATTTTAAAGAATAGTGTGCTATTGGATTTTCATTTTTCATCGGTAAAACAATCTGGTTCTTTTTTCTTAAAAAATTACGCAATATACCGTTTATAAACCTTGAATTACCCACATGCGTAATTTTTTTTGATATCTTTACTGTTTCATTAACCGCTGCAGATTTGGGTATTCTGTCCAAATAAATTAATTGATACAAAGCTATGCAAAGTAAAATGCGTACAGTGGGATGCAACTTTTTAATGGGACGAGTACTTAATTGCTCTATGACCCAAAGTAAATAATTATATCTGCGGCACACGCCGTAGACTAATTCGGTTAAAAGGTTTTTTTCTTCTCTTATTAAGGGAAATTGTCGTAAGATCTCTTGAACTGCTAAATTAGCATATGCCTCTTTTTCAAAAACCTGATATAAAGCATCGAAAGCCAAATGCCGAGCAGATTTTATTTTTTTAAACGTCAAATCTGTCATTTTCTTTTACCTGATAACCATTAATAAAATCACCGGCATTCATCGGTTTATGGTTTTCCGGTTGAAGTTTAGTAATATATATGATTCCGTCTGAAGTAGCAATTCCAATATTTCCATTTTTAATATCAACAACTTGGCCGGGTTGATATTGAACGGAATCTATGTTTTTAAAAAAGGCACGATGTATTTTGATTCTTTTACCACGGAAAAATGTATATGTACCGGGGTTGGGATACATACCTCGAATCAAAGAATCTAAGGAATGCGCCGGTTTTGACCAGTCTATACGCCCCATATCTTTTGTTATTTTTTCTGCATAAGTTGCCTTTTCGTGATTTTGCGGAACTGCATTAGCAATCATGTCGGGTAAATCATTCAATACCCGTATCATTTGCTCTGCCCCAAGAAGAGATAACTTAGCAAAAAGTTCTCCTGCTGTGATGTGTTCCTCTATTTTTATTTCTGCCACAGAAATTACATCGCCGGTATCCATACCGCTATCTAATTTCATGATAGAAACACCGGTCTTCTCTTTACCGTCAATAATCGCACGTTGTATAGGTGCTGCCCCACGATATTCCGGAAGAATGGAAGCGTGAACATTGATAGCTCCATATTTCGGGATGTCAAGAACTGATTGAGGTAAAATTTTTCCATAAGCAATGACAATAATAAGATCCGGTTCCAGCTCTTTCAATTCACGAATGGTAGGTTCATCATTAAAATTCAATGGTTGGTAAAGTGGAGTATTTTTCTTTAATGCCAGTTCCTTTACCGGTGAAAAAGTAATTCTTTTCCCTCGTCCATTAATTTTATCCGGTTGAGTGTAAACCGCTATTGGATTATATTCATTTTTGTATAAAAGATTTAATGATTCGGCTGCAAATGCCGGCGTTCCCATAAAAATAATTTTATACGGATTGCTCATTTGATGCCGGCCCCTTATGTAATGATTTCGCTTTTTCAATAAATAAAATTCCATTTAAATGATCTGTTTCATGCTGAATACATCTTGCTAATAACCCGGATGCCTTTTTTTGCTTTTTTTTACCATGGATATCAAAATATTTGACATTGACTTTTGCATAACGTTCTACTTCACCATATAAATCGGGAACAGAAAGACACCCCTCTATATCAGTGACTTTTTCATCTCCATCGGGAGTCCACTCAGGATTGATGTAAACTTCAAACCCCGTCTCGCCATCATCAGCAACAAAAACTCTTTTAGATACTGCAATTTGAGGTGCTGCAAGCCCCACTCCATTGGATTCATACATTATTTTTTTCATAGAATTAATAAGAAACTTTAATTTTTTATCAAAAACCGTAACGGGCTCTGCTACCATTTTTAAGATGGGATTTCCCGCTTTTATGATTTCATTCATTTTGATTTTCTCCCTGATTTTATATATTTTTATATAGGATCTACATCTATAATTATAGCATTTTCTTTAAAAATAGTACTTCCCCGCATCCATGTTTTTAAGTGCAATAAATTATTCCCCTTAATCAATATAGAAACATAGTAAAGGTTACGCACTTTTTTTATAGGCTCTTCAAAAGGCTGACTTATTTGGATTTGGTCTTTATTATCTTTTGTCTGTACTAAAATATTTTTATAAAGTCTTTCCGCATGTGCTCTTGCCATGATTTCCTCTTTATTAAAACAAGTGATTTTAAGCATGCGCACAAACGGAGGATAATTCATTAGCTTTCTAAATTCAATTTCATGTCGGTAAAACATTTTGTAATCATGATTTTGCGCGGCTTTAATTACATAATGATCAGGATTAAAGGTTTGTAATATTACTTGTCCCTGTTCTTCACCTCTTCCTGCCCGGCCTGCACATTGTGTAATCAGATTAAAAGTTTGTTCTGCCGCTAAATATGTCGGCATATTCAAAGTATTATCGGCAGCAAGAATTCCCACGGTTTCAACATTGCTTATGTCATGCCCTTTTGCCACCATTTGTGTACCGAATAAAATATCAATTTTCCCGGATTTAAAATCATCCAATATTTTTGAGGCACTGTTTTTCCTGCTTGTGCTGTCCAAATCAAAACGCTGGCATTCAGCTTCCGGCAACAATGTTTGTAAATCGGTCTCTATGCGCTGAGTCCCTTTTCCCAAGAACAAAATTTTCTTATTTTTACATTCAGGACAAATTTCGGGGACAGGAAAAGAGCTATCACAATAGTGGCATTTCAGTTGTCTTGAATCTTTATGATATACAAGTGATACATCGCAATGGGGACATTTAAAAACATGACCGCAATTTTCACAAATGAGTGTAGTTGCAAAGCCTCGTCGATTCAGCAAAAGAATCGCCTTTTTCTTATCTTTCATAGTTTTATGTAATAAATTCAGTAAGGGCCGCGATAAAATAGCTTTGTTCCCCGCCTGGTACTCTTCGCGCATGTCACACAAATGAATCTTTGGAAGAGGCGTATTATGAATCCGGTGATTCATTTCAATTAACTTAACCTTCCCTTCCAATGCTGCATAATAAGTTGCTATCGATGGTGTAGCTGCCCCCAGAACTATCGGGCATTGATAAATTACTGCCATAAATTTGGCTACATCCCGCCCGTTATATCTCGGACCGTCACTTTGCTTGTATGAACTGTCATATTCTTCATCAATAATAATAAGCTTCAAGTTTTTAAAAGGCATAAATAGAGCAGAGCGGGACCCGATAATGATATTACTTTCTCCATTTGCAATACGCTGCCGGTTATTATATCTCTCCCCTTTGCTCAGATTACTATGCATAAAAACGACTTTCTCACCAAAACATTTGGCAAAATAAGATACCATTTGCCCGGTAAGTGCAATTTCCGGAACTTCAATTAAAACAGACCCGCCCATTGACAATGCATGGATTGCGGCACGCAAATATACTTCAGTTTTTCCACTTCCGGTTACTCCATGAAGTAAAAAACTGTCGTAAGAATTTTTATCTATTGCATCACAAATAATATGTACAGCCTCTTTCTGTTCATCAGTCAAAGAAATAGGTTTATCAACTAAATTATTTTCTATTAATGAGAAGGTCTTCTTTTTTTTATAAAAAAAATGACCGAATCCCCTCTCGCAAAAAGATTTAATTACACCAGAGGAGAATCCTGATTCATTTAATTCTGAAACGGCAGCCTCTTTATGTTTTTCCAGATACATTAATAACTGATTTTGCTTAGGGCTCCTGTTTAATTCTGTTTTTAGGCCTTCCCGGCTTAAAGCAACCCATTTCGCAAGCGGTTCCTTATGAACAGCTGCCGGTAATTCCTGTTTTAATAAAAAGCCGGCCTTAACATATGATAAAAATAATTCTTTCCCCCAAAGCATGACCGCATCTTTTTCTGAAACCATATGAATTGAATTATCAATCACACCGGTTATATTTTCTATATCACCACATATATCCCATAAAATTTTATAAAAAACGGATGTGGTTATTCCTTTTTTATCAATAAAAAATAACCGGAGTGCCTCTATATAAGTACACATGTAGTATTGTGAAATCCAAAGAGCTGTTTTCAGCATTTCTTCACTAAACCAGGGAAATGAATCAACTAAAGAATGGATCTTTAGAAGCTTATAGGATAACCCTAAAACATTTTCTTGCCTGGAGGATATAATTATTCCCTCTTCCAGTCTTCCCGAAAAAGGAACAACACAACGCCATCCGGGACCAATATTTACAAAATCAGGAGGAATTCGATAAGAAAATGTCCTGTTTAAATGTTTGGAGGGACGATTGATCAATACTTCGGCAACAGTTTCCATATACCCTCCTTTAAATAAAGTAATCGAATAAATGTTTTAGTTTATTATATCATATCTAAAAAATTAAATATAAAAAATACTGCAGCATTTTCTGCAGTATTTTTTATAGCCTTCTATTATAAACCGGCTTGTTCTTTTAACGAATCTGCTTTATCTAAACGTTCCCACGGTAAATCAATATCTGTTCTACCAAAATGGCCATATGAAGCGGTTTGTTTATAAATAGGTTGCCGCAAATTAAGCATATCGATTATTCCTGCCGGTCGAAGTTCGAAATTCTTTTCAATTAAAGAAACAATTTTTGCATCATCAATTTTTCCTGTTCCGAAGGTATCAACAAATATCGAAACCGGACGAGCCACGCCAATTGCATAAGCAAGCTGGATTTCACATTTATCTGCAATTCCTGCTGCAACAATATTTTTAGCCACATACCGGGCCGCATAAGCAGCAGATCGGTCTACTTTTGTCGGATCTTTTCCGGAAAAAGCACCGCCGCCATGCCGTGCCATTCCGCCATAGGTATCAACAATTATTTTTCTTCCCGTTAATCCGGCATCCCCCTGCGGTCCGCCAATGACAAATCTCCCAGTCGGATTAATAAGATACTTTGTATTTTCGTCAATAAATTTTTCAGGAATCACTGATTGTACAACATGATGAATCATATCTTTATGAATGGATTCCTGTTCTATTTCAGGATTATGTTGCGTAGAAATAACAATAGTATCAACTCGCACAGGTTTCCCATCATCATATTCCACAGTTACCTGTGTTTTTCCGTCGGGCCGCAAATAAGGTAATATACCTGTTTTTCTGACATCTGCCAATCTGCGGGAAAGGCGATGTGCATAAGCTATCGGTAGCGGTAAATATTCCGGCGTTTCATTGCACGCATATCCGAACATCATTCCTTGATCACCTGCACCGATATCATAATTATCAGCCTGCTTATTTTTAGCTTCAAAGGAATGATCTACACCCATGGCAATATCAGGTGATTGTTCATCTAAAGAAATTAAAATGGCACAGGTTTCACTATCAAATCCATAGTGTCCATCAGTATATCCGATATCTTTAATTGTTTTCCTGATAATTCGCGGAATATCAATTTTAGCTATAGTAGATATTTCACCAAACACATGAACCTGTCCGGTTGTTACAATCGTTTCACAAGCAACGCGCCCGTTAGGATCTTGATCAAAAATTGCATCTAAAATTGCATCAGAAATTTGATCGGCTATCTTATCAGGATGTCCCTCGGTTACTGATTCTGAAGTAAATAATATTTTTTTAGGCATATTAACCTCCTATAAATACGGCCAAAGAAAAAACCTCCATGCAGGGAGGTTAACCTCTCATCTGCCAGCACTTTGCTGATGGAATTAGCACCTTTTCCCTATACGGAATGGTTGCTGCAGCTTCATCGGGCCAAGTCCCTCTGCTGCTCTTGATGAGTTATTTGTAGTTTTATTATAACATACTTGCTGTGGAAGTAAAATATTAAATGAAAATTTTATAATTGAAATAAATGATAATATGAATTACGACAGAATCAGTCTTATTACTTACAGCCGCTCTGCCACCTTCTCAATAATAATTTTCCCTAATTCTTCTTTTGTCATTTTAGGATATTGCTGTATTGTTCCATCTTTGTACAAAATGGAAGCAATATTTGTAGTAACATTAAATCCCGCTCCCGGCATGGCTACGTCATTTGCAATCAACATATCCAAATTTTTCTTTTTGATTTTTTCTTGTCCGTGCCGGATTACAGCATTTGTTTCTGCCGCAAAGCCAACCAGAAATTGCTTCTTTTTTCTTTTCCCCAACTCCAATAATATATCCGGATTCAATTCCAGTTTAATATCTAAAGAACTGTTTTCTTCTTTTTTTATTTTATGGTCAGACTGATTAACCGGACGATAATCAGCAACAGCAGCCGCCATAATAACTACATCACTGGAATCATAATATAAATTCATTGAAGTATTCAATTCCCGAGCATTTTCTACATAGACTACGTTGATACCGTCAGGAACAGGCAAAGATTTAGTACAACTGACCAGAGTTACATTTGCATCTTCCATAGCCGCTGCCTTGGCAATAGCATACCCCATACGTCCGCTTGAACGATTTCCGATATATCTTACCGGATCAATATTTTCTTTCGTTCCACCGGCACTTATAACTACATTTTTCCCTTTTAACAAATGTCTGCCATAAAGAATTCTTTGCATTTGGAATATAATTTTATCTAATTCCGGAAATCTGCCTTTACCATTTGTATTACAAGCCAGATGACCACTTTCCGGTTCAACAAATTCATATCCTAAATCCCGCAATTTTCTGATGTTTTGGCAGACAATCGGGTTTTCATACATATTTGTATTCATTGATGGTACAAAAAGAACCTTTGCTTTTGTTGCCATAATCGTTGTTGAAAGCATATCATCAGCAATACCGTTAGCTACCTTACCTATAATATCTGCAGTGGCAGGGGCAATAACAAAAATATCCGCCAGATTTGCCAATGCAATATGCTCAACATCCCATTTATATATATTAGAAAACATGTCTACCGTTACATTATTTCCGGAAAGTTCGCCAAAAGTTATGGGGGTAACTAATTTCGTAGCATTCTTTGTCATAATACAATGAACATCTCCGCCTTGTTGTCGAAGCCGGCTTACAAGTCCGGCGGCCTTAAAGGCAGCAATTCCTCCACAAACTCCTACTACTATATGCTTATTATTGAACATCATAATATCCTTTCAATAGCGGATCCTCTAAAAATACAAAGAGCCGGTAAAGCCGGCACTTTTATTTCTTTTCATCCGAATAAGTAATTTTATCTTTGTATATTTCTTCCAAGGCTAAAGTAACTGTCTTTTTTCCATCATCATCAAGCAACGGGAACGCTCCATCTGTTAACTCACGCGCTCTCATTGCTGCCAATGTAACAAGAGTATATTTCGTGTCTACTTTCTTAACCAATGCATCTATAGAAGGATAGCACATCATTTTAAAGGAACCTCCTTATTTATATATTGTCTAAAAATAGTTTCTACATGATTTTCATTTCTAGATAATTTGCATTTTTCCGCTTCCAGAATGGCACATGTTTTCTGAACAGCTTCTTCAAGCACGTCATTAACTACCATATAGTCATATTTATGAGCCATGGACAGTTCATTAGTAATCTCTGAAAGCCGCTTTTGTATGACATCTTCCGAATCAGTGCCTCTGCCATACAATCTGGCTGACAGTGTTTCTAAAGAGGGAGGCACGATATAAATAAATACCCCTTTCGGATACCTGGCTTTAACTTGCATAGCCCCTTGAATATCTATTTCCAGAAGTACGGATTTCCCCGATTCGATTAAATCCAATACTTTTCTTTTTGGTGTTCCATAGTAATGATCATAGACGCAAGCATACTCTAAAAAGGCATCCTCTTTAATTAATTTTTCAAACTCTTCATTCGTTCGAAAAAAATAACTGACTCCTTCAATTTCGCCCGGACGTGGTGCCCTTGTAGTCATAGAAATAGAATAATGTAAATCAGGGTAAATCTTACGTATGGCATTACAAATAGTTCCTTTGCCTGCACCGGAGGGGCCGGAAACAACCAATAAAATTCCTTCGTCACTCTTGGCCGACTGCATATTAACCCTCATCAGAGGCTTCTGCAACAACTGTATCTTTATTCATCAAACGATGTGAAATCGTTTCCGGTTGAACCGCCGAAAGAATAATCTGGCCGCTATCCATAATCAAGACAGCTCTTGTTTTGCGTCCATACGTAGCATCAATCAATTCTCCCTTGTCACGACAATCCTGAATCATTCTTTTTACCGGTGCTGATTCCGGGCTGATAATAGCAATTACTCTCGCCGCCGCTGCCATATTACCAAACCCTATATTAATAAGCTGAACTCCCATTTTCTTCTCCTTACTCAATATTTTGAACCTGTTCTCTGATTTTCTCAAGTTCTGTTTTGATTATTATAACACAATTGATTACATCCATGTCATTCGCTTTAGATGCAGTCGTATTGACTTCACGCTGAATCTCCTGAATCAGGAAATCCAATTTTCTTCCTACAGGCTCCTTTGCAGTTAAAGCGGTTTCAAATTGTAACAGATGGCTTTTAAACCGGACCAATTCTTCAGTAAAATCTGTTTTTTCTGAATAAATCGCCACCTCTTGCAATAAACGGCTCTCTTCAATTTCTCCATTAATATCCTTTAACAGTTTTTTCATTTTTGCACGCAGACGGGTTTCATAATCGAGATTAATTTGCTCTTGTTTTCCCTCAAGAAAATTCATTTCTTTCTGTAAAAAATGAATACGATTTTTTATGTCGGATGCTAATTGCGCCCCTTCTTTTAATCTCATATCATTTAATCCTGTTAAAGCCTCGTCAATCGCCTGCTCTACCAAGGGAATTAACTCTTCATCTGACACCGTATCTTTTTCTACGGACAAAAAGGGTTCCGGCAAGGCAAGTAAATCTTTAATTGCCGGTTTATTATTTTTTATGCATTTCATTTTTCTTATTTCCGCGAAAGCGTTTAGATATGCTTTAAGCAAATCTTTATCAATCGATACATGAATATTATCACTGCCCGGTAATGCTTCAAATGAAAGATTTACAGAAATTTTTCCCCGCTTCACCTGATTTTTAATCCTTTTGCGGATAGATTCTTCAATAACAGAAGAAAAACGATTGCTTCTTATATTAATTTCCAAAAATCTGCTATTTACCGATTTTATTTCTGCTGTAAGAATTCCTTTCGTTCCTGTTGAAACGGCTTGTCCGAAACCGGTCATGCTTTTCAGCATTTCTGTTTCCTCCTTTTCACTCCGAATACAATTTATTTAATGCAATAATTACCTTCAAAAACTTTTATTGCAGGACCTGTCATAAAGACAGAATCTGATTCCTTTCCATCCCAAGAAGCATGAAGTTGACCGCCATCAAGAATCACATTTGCTTCTTTCTCCACTATTCCGTTAATTATAGCTGCAACAACGGCAGCACAAGTTCCTGTGCCACAAGCCATTGTAATTCCGCTTCCTCGCTCCCAAACACGCATGCGCAAAAGATTTTTATCCAAAACCTGAACAAATTCTACATTTGTTTTTTTAGGAAAATGGGCATTCCCTTCAAGCAAAGGCCCGATTTGCTCCAAAGGAATACTTTCCACATCATCCGTAAAAATGATGGTATGTGGATTTCCCATAGATACACAAGTAATTTCAAATGTACCGCCCACGCGATCATTAATGATTTTTTTAATAACTTTTCCTTCTCCTAAATTAAGCGCCGGTATATCTCTTGCATTCAAACGAGGAGCTCCCATATTTACTTTTACATGACCATTATTTAAAACCTCTGGAAATAAAATACCGGCACCTGTTTCTACAGAAAAACAAGATTGTTTTACTAATTTCAATTCAAGAGCCCATTTGGCAAAAGCACGAATACCATTACCACACATTTCCGCTTCACTACCGTCGCTATTAAAAATCCTCATTTTCAAATCTGCTTTATTCGACGGCAATATAAAAATAATCCCATCTGCACCAATTCCAAAGTGACGGTCACAAAGGATTTTGGCTTGATTAATAATTTCTGTTATGTCTAAATTTATAGCATTTATAAATATGAAATCATTACCACAGGCTTGCCATTTTGTGAAGTTCATCCTCATATCCTCCCAGATAAAGTTTTTTAATATTGTCATGTTACAAATTTGAATAATATTCACTTATTTCTATTGTATAATATACTTACTGGGAATAAAAGAAGGGAGCCTATTCATGCAAATTGACAGTGCCACTCTTTATGTGATTACGAAATGCTTAAATAATACTCTTATACCATCACAAGTTCGGCAAATTCGGCAAATCGACAGTCGTATTATAGACATTGAACTTTTTTGTTCTGATTCAAATCCTGCACATTTAATCCTTGACACGTATAAACCGGCTGTATATTTATCCGGCAAAAAAGAAAATATGTATTCCCCACCACAAACTTTTTGTATGACCTTACGAAAACACTTAGAAGGGGCACGCTTATCATCCATCGAACAGATTAACCTTGACCGACTTATAAAGTTTGATTTTGACCGGATTGAAGAAGCAGGTCAAATTGTTACCAAATCTATCTATGCTGAATTAATTCCTTCCGCTCCCAATCTCATCTTAACCGAAAAAGGGATAACGATAGATGCCTGTTTGAAAGGGAAAAAAGCAGATCGTTTTGTGATGAGCGGGCAACCTTATTTCTTGCCGTCTAATTCTTCAAGAATGAATTTTTTTCATTTTACAATAAAAGAAATATCAGAAATTTTTTTATTTAATAAAAACGAAGATATCTCTTTACAAGATTTTATTTATCAAAATTTTCACGGATTCAGTCATCTTCTTTTGACCGAGCTTTGCCGGCGAACCGAAATAAACAGTTCCGCAACTTTATCATCATTAGGTGAACAAACAATTAAATTATTGTCAAAAAATATGTACTTAATAGCAGAAGAAATAAAAAAAGCAGAAGAATTGCAGATTTATTGCTACCGAAACAAACAAGTAATAAGTCCTATACATCTTTCATTTGCTCCAATCGTAAAATCAATTGCCCCCTTGGAATGGCTTGAAGAGGAGCTGCTAAACAATAACGGAGGTCTTTCTGCAGAAATAAAGAGTATTAATAAAAAACTTCTTTTGCTTATTAAGAAAGAAAATCGAAAAATTGATAAAATTAATGAAGAATTGAAGGAAACAGAAAAAATAGAACAATATAAATTATGGGGAACCTTACTTTCTATATATGCTTATGAAAAACCTCAAGGCAGAATGAAAATTGCAGTAAGCAACTTATTTAAAGATCCCCCTGAAAATGTAATCATTCCTATAAATCCCATGCTTTCAATTACAGAGAACAGCCAGTCTTATTTTAAAAAGTATTCAAAAATGAAAACCAGGCTTCAAATGAGCGAAAAAAAATTAAATGAATCCTTTTTGAAAATTAAGTACTTAAATGAAATGTGTTATTTCAGTGAATCTATACAATCAAAAAATGAACTGGAATCACTAAAAGAAGAACTGCAAAAAAGCGGACTGGAGAATAATTTCCAAGGCAATAAAAAGACAAGAAAAAAAGAATTCTCCCTACCGTTGTTTCCCGTTGTAATTGATGGATTTAATGTATTTGTAGGGAAAAACAATATGCAAAATGATTTTTTGACTCTTCACAAGGCCCAAAAAAGTGATTTATGGTTTCATGCCAAGAATTTACCGGGTTCACACATCATTCTTGAAACCGAAGGGAAAATTATACCGGAGGAAACCATAGCAAAAGTTGCTTCTTTAGCCGCATTTCACAGTAAAGGTCGCAGCTCCGGAAAGGTTGATGTTGATTATACTCATGTTAAATATATCAGAAAAATACCGAACGGACCGCCAGGCTTAGTTAATTACACTCATCAACGTACTATTACCGTATTTCCAAAAGAAATACAAAATTGAACACTAAAATAAAAAACGGAGATAAACATCCCCGTTTTTTATTTTAAACAATTATGCCATAATCTTTCAGCATTTGTCGTATTTTATTTAATTCATCTTTACTGGGAGGCACCATGGGAAGCCTGAATGCACCGCCAGGTTGTCCGATTAAATTAACAGCTGTCTTTATCGGAATAGGACTTGACGTAAAAAACATTCCTTTCATAAAATTATACATTTTCAGATGAAGCCTCCTTGCAAGAGACAGATTTCCTTTCTCAAATGCTTCTATCATTTTTAACAAGTCATCTCCGATGATATGACTTGCTACAGAAATAAGCCCCACTCCTCCCATAGAAAGAACCGGCAGTGTAAAGGCATCATCTCCGCTATAAATCATAAAATCATCCGAAAGCAACAATTTTTCACGAGTGAGCTGATCCCAACTCCCTGTAGCATCTTTAATACCCACAATATTAGGACATACATCAGTCAGTCTTTTAATAGTTTCGGGCAAAATGCTTGTCCCGACACGACCGGGAACATTATATAAAATGACCGGCAATTTCGTTGCACTTGCTATTGCTTTGAAATGTTGAAATATTCCCTCCTGATTAGGCTTTACATAAAAAGGTACAATAGCAAGTAACGCATCAATACCTGTTTTCTCTGCTTTTTTCATAAAATCAATTGTTTCTGCAGTACTGATTGTTCCGACATTTCCCATAATAGGAACTTTGATATCAGTTCCGTATTTACCGACGGCATGGACAATCACTTCATATAACTTCAATTTTTCATCACTGCTCATGGTAGCTCCTTCACCGGTAGTCCCACCGACAAGAATGCCTTCCGAGCCGTGATGAATTAAATATTTTGCCAGCGCAGTTGCACTGTCATAATCAACATCACCATTTTCTTTAAATGGTGTAATCATTGCTGTTATCAAACGGCCAAATTTTGCTATTGCCATAATTCTTCCCCGCTTTCTTTCAAGATTCAATTTATATCATGAGAAATAATGTATTCTGCAATTTGTAATGTGTTCAGTGCCGCTCCTTTGCGAATTTGGTCGCCACAAACCCATAAAGATATGCCCTTATCATTAAATAAATCTTTTCTGATTCTCCCTATAGCAACATCTGTTTTATCTGACGTATCTAATGGCATAGGATATATTTGATTATCTACATCATCAACAAGTACGACACCTTTAAAATCTGAAATTGCTTGTTTTATTTTATCAACAGGAATAACATCTTCCGTTTCTATATAAATGGATTCTGCATGGCTTCTTACTACGGGTACACGAACCGCAGTAGGAGTAATTTGAATGGTATCGTCATGAAAAATTTTGTGTGTTTCATGTACCATTTTCATCTCTTCCTTTGTATATTGATTTTCAAGGAATACATCAATTTGGGGAATTAAATTATAAGCTATCTGGTAATGTTTCGGCAAACCGGATGACGGAAGAATATGTGGAACATACTCTTTGCCGGTAAAAACAGCTTCTGCTTCTTTAAATAATTCATCAATTCCATCTTTCCCTGCACCGGATACAGCCTGATAGGTACTTACAATAATACGTTTAATAGGAGAAATATCATAAATCGGCTTCAACGCCATAAGCATAATAATGGTTGAACAATTGGGATTTGCAATAATCCCCTGATGCTTGGCGATATCTTCCGGGTTAATTTCGGGAATAACAAGAGGTACCTTGGGATCCATCCGGAAGGTACTGGAATTATCAATTACAATTGCCCCCCGTTTCACTGCTTCGGGGGCTAAAACCTCACTGATTTTACCTCCGGCAAATAATGCAATGTCTATGCCGTCAAAGGATTCCGGCGTTGCCTCTTCTACTACATAGTCCTTACCACATACTTGCAACTTTTTCCCTGCAGATTTGGCTGATGCCAATAGCTTTAGAGAAGAAAATTGAAAATTTCTCTCTTTAAAAAGACGAATAAATTCCTGTCCTACAGCTCCTGTAGCACCAAGAATAGCAATATTCGGGGGATTTCTCATATGACGGTACCTCCTTAATCCAGATAATTTTCAAGACCATAAACTAGCCCGGGCATTTCCGTAATTTTTTTACAAGCCAACATAACTCCGGGCATAAATGATTTTCTATCTAATGAATCGTGACGAATTGTTAATATTTCTCCATATCCGCCAAACAAAACCTCTTGATGTGCTACATACCCGGGAAGGCGTACGCTATGAATAGGAATTCCTTCATATCTTCCTCCTCTTGCCCCAGAGATACTTTCTTTTGTTCCATCAGGCTCCGGTTGCATTGTTCTTGCTTTCGCCATTTTTTCGGCAGTTAATTTTGCTGTACCCGAAGGAGCATCAAATTTATGATTATGATGTAATTCAATAATTTCTGCATTAGGCAAATATTTGGAAATTTCAGCAGAAACTTTCATCAATAAAACTGCACCGAGGGAAAAATTGGGAGCAATAAGACAATTTGCATTATTTTTTTCAGCAACAGCAGCCAGTTCATTTCTCTGCTCGGAAGTAAGTCCTGTCGTACCTATCACCATGTGTATGCCGGATTCAAGAACCAGCTTTGCATTTTCGTAAATAACAGCAGGAGATGTAAAGTCAATAACTACATCAGGTTTCACCAGTTTAAATGCTTCCTGTAAAGAACGGGAAATCAAAACTCCCAAATTACCGGAACCTGTAACCATACCGACATCCTTACCTGCACACTTCGGATCTACTGCACCAACAAGTTGAAGATTCTTCTCTTGTATAACTGTACGAACGACCTCGCTTCCCATTCTGCCGTTTGCACCATTCACTAAAACTTTTATCATTCGCTCTTCCCTTTCCGGTTTTTATAAATAAAAACAAGTAATATATTTACCTTATATAATAAATCCTAAAAAAGATATTTCAACCAACAATTACTTTTTTCATTTCTAAAGCAGCCTCTACAGCACGAACAGATTGTTCGGTTCCCGAAATCATTTGTGCAATAGCATGGATATGTTCTTTTTCTGTAAGAAGAATTGCTTTGGAAGATGTATATCCGTTTGAAACAATCTTATCTATTTTATAATGTCTCTCTGCCACACAAGCTGTTTGCGGCAAGTGGGTAATCACAAGAATCTGTAAATTTTCAGATAATTCCTTTATTTTTCTGGCCACCTGTACCCCAACTTTACCACTAATCCCTACATCAATTTCATCAAATACCAATGTCTGTTGTTTTAATAAATGCGAGGTAACTATTTCCACGGCTAGTGCAATTCGGGAAACTTCCCCACCTGATGCCACTTCTCTCATAGAGCGAAGTGGTTCGCCTGCATTAGCAGAAAAATAAATCTCCATTTCATCTTTTCCTGACGAAGACGGGCTTTCTGAAGGAACCAAATGAAGGGCCATAGACGCATGTTCCATCCCCAACTCATGTAAAACAGAAACCATTTGATTGATAAGATTCTGCCCGTATTGTAGCCGTAATTGATTCAATTCTTTAGCCTTTTCCATTAACCGGATATGAATATCCTGTAATTTCTGTCTCAGATGGCTATTCTCATAAATTAAATCTTTCAGATTTTTATATTCTTCTTCAGCACGATCTTTATACATAATAACATCAGATAAACTCGGGCCGAATTTTCGTTTCAAATCGGAAAGAGTTTCACTTCTTGATTGCAGTTGAGCTAATTCTTCTTCGGAAAAATCAGTATCGGCGAGATAAGTTTCAAGTTTTTCCACTACATCTTCTATCATATAAAGCGCCGAATTAACCGACTCCCCGATTTCATTAATTTTTTCATCATACCGGGATATAGAAAGAATCTGTTTTGCCGCAACAGCTAAACGATCCTGAGCTCCAAAATCTTCTGTAAATGATTTAAGTGCTTCGTGAATTGCGTTCATTATCTTTTCATGATTTTGTAAAACAATAAGGCGACTTTCAATCTCATCGTCTTCACCGTCTCTGATATCTGCATCATGAATTTGTTTCAGTTCCCACTCCAATATATCAATACGACGTTCGTTTTCTTGTTTTTTAGCATCAAAGTCATCTAAAATTTTTTTGGTATTCTTCCAATTCTGAAACATTTCATTATATACTTTTTTCATTTCTTGCAGTTGCTCTGACGATTGATCTATAATTTTTTCACAATATTCAGATGATAAAAGTTCAAATGTATCATTTTGTTCATGAAGTCGTACCAATTTACGTCCAATCAATTCTAACTGTTTTACTGTACAGAAATTACCATTAATTTTGCAAATGCCACGGCCGTTACGGTTTAATCTGCGTGATAAAATAATTTCCCTGCTGACCGACTCAAATCCCATTTCATTAAGCAGTTCACACATTTCATTATCACCATAAAAAATGCCTTCTACCTGAAAAAAGTCTGTCCCCGTTCTTATTAAATTCGTTTTTGCACGCCTGCCTGTTAAAATAGCCAACGCATCAATTAATATTGATTTACCTGCTCCTGTTTCTCCTGTAAAAATAGTGGCGCCTCTTGATAAATCAATGATTGTATCTTCTATAATAGCAAAATTTATAATATGTAAGGTCTGAAGCATATATCCTCCTATGCCTGCAGTAACTCCTCAATACGTTTTTTAAAAGTTGTTACCCCTTCCGGCGATCTGGCAATTACCAAAATTGTGTCATCCCCTGCTAATGTTCCCATGATTTCTTCCAACTTAGCTTGATCAATAGCAGCTGCCACAGATTGTGCAGATCCCGGCAAAGTATGAATAACTACAAAATTCATACTGCTGTCAATTTTAGTTACCGCGCCCTGAAATAAGAGTGCTGTATGATTTCTTGATATAATATTTGCTTTTTCTGTTGATAATGCATATTTATAGTGTCCGTCTCTATAAGGAATTTTTATAAGCATCATCTCCTTGATATCTCTTGAAACGGTTGCTTGCGTAACCGCAATTCCTTCTTTTTGCAAAGCCTGTGCCAGCTCTTCCTGTGTTTCTATAATTTGGTTTTGAATAATTTCTTTGATTTTCATACTTCTATATCGTTTCATAAAAACCTCCATATGCTTAATTTTATACAGTTCTATTGTTTAATTTTATAGTATATAATGAATATGGTCAATAAATATGCATATTCGGGCATAACAACCAATCATATAAAAAAGATCCATCCTTTACCTATACCAGATACCGGAGGGATCTCCAATTTATATTTTTTTTACCAACTTATCAGATAATATTTCCCAAAAATCTTGATCTTTAAAACGGACGAACCGTATTTTTTTTCGAATTCCCTGTACAACCAGCGTTTCTCCTTTTTTCAAGTCATAAGATCCGTTACCATCCATCGATATATGCAAGATTTCTTCTCTATCTGACAAAGTGATTTTTACGATATCTCCTTCTGACAGCACAGATGAAAATTTAGCAAGTGTATGAGGACATATCGGAACAACAATCATTTCCTGTGCCGCAGAATGAAGAATCGGGCCTCCGCAAGAGAATGCATATCCTGTAGAACCTGTCGGAGTGGAAATAATAAGACCGTCACATGGATATTGTTGTGCAAAATTATCGTTAATCCATAAATTTAATCTTACCATCTTACCGATTTGGTTCTTCCCGATTACCACATCATTTAATACAACCGGTAATTTTGTAGCATGATTTTCCCCATCTAAAATAGTGGCTTCCAAAAATAATCGCTCTTCCAATACATAATCCTGTTTGATTAACTGCCTGATTTTAGATTCGGTATCATTTTCTTTTATGGAGTTTAAAAATCCTAATTCCCCTAAATGAATTCCTGTCAAGAAAACCTCATAATCAGAAAAGATTTTAGCGGTTTCCAGATAAGAACCGTCTCCTCCTACAGATAAAATGTGTTTTAAGTGTGTTCCCATCCACTCCGTAGTCTTATAAAGAGAGGGGTTGATATAAATATTCTTTTCCTCAAGCTTACTTTTCGCTTCATTTGCAACAAAATATTTTACCTGTTGATTCTCTAATATCTTAATTAATTTAGGAAGGTATTGATAAATTTTTTGTTTTTTTATATTCGGATAGATACCAAACTCCATATGCCTCACCTCTTTAGCTCAAGATGTGCTTTTTCTACAATTTCAGAAATGCGACTAGTATCAAAAATTTCTTCGGAATGAAATTTTAATAAAGCCAAAAACTCAATATTCCCTGACCCGCCTTTTATCGGCGAATACGTCAAATCACAGACAACAAAGCCATCTTTTTCAAAGCTTTGAATCGTATCTCTGATAACCTCTTCATGAATCAGCGGATCACGTATCACGCCGCCCTTTCCCACCTTTTCCTTACCCGCCTCAAATTGCGGTTTTATAAGAATAATCAGCGCCCCTTCTTCTTTTAATATAGATTTGACAGCCGGAATAATCCGCAACACAGAAATAAAAGAAATATCCGTTGCTACAACATCCACTGCTTCTCCCAGCATTTGTACAGTTACATCTTTAATATTTGTTTTCTCTAAATTAATTACTCGGGAATCATTTCTCAACTTCCAGTCCAATTGATTTGTTCCCACATCAATTGCATATATTTTTTCTGCTCCGTTTTGTAATGCACAATCAGTAAAACCACCGGTGGAGGCACCTATATCTGCCATGATTTTATGTTTCATGTCAAGATTAAATGCTTGAATTGCTTTCTCCAATTTATATCCGCCCCGTCCCACATAGGGCATAATATTTCCTTTTATCCTGAGACGGCAATCTGAGGGGACCTTGGTACCCGCTTTATCGACAGGAGTGTCGTTCACTAAAACAATTCCCTCCATGATATGCCTTTTCGCCATTTCCCGACTTTTAAAAAAACCTTTTTCGACAAGTAAGATATCAAGCCGTTCCTTTTTTACTTTGATTTTGTCTTTCATAAATAGATTATGCCCCTGCAAATAATTAATTAAAAGGCTTTATTACTTTATTCTTTTATAAATAAAGTCAAGCAGTTCACTCAAAGTCTGATTATATTTTATGTTTTCTATTACTTTTTTAGCAGCTTTTATTTCTTGTTTTGCAAAATATTTTGTTTCGTCTATCCCAAGCATTGTAACATAAGTTATTTTTTTATCCGTAACATCCTGCCCCGGCATTTTTCCCATAACCGATAAATCCCCTGTCACATCAAGCAGATCATCGGTAATTTGGAACAATAGTCCCAAATGTTTTCCAAATTTGTGCAAAGCATTTTTTTCTTCTTCTGATACCTTTGATATAGCCATTGCCATATCAATAGGTGCACATAACAAACAACCTGTTTTGCAGTAATCAATCAGCTGTAATTCTTTTAAATCGATTTCCTTACCCTCCACAGACTTATCATGAGATTGTCCGGCAACCATCCCAAAAGGACCTGCTGCCACCGATAATATATGTATAAGTTTAATTTTTTCTTCTGCAGTTAATATTTTATTATCGGTAATCAAGGTAAACGCAACCGTTAATAGCCCGTCTCCTGCCATCGTTGCTATACCGGAGCCGAACTTTTTATGATTTGTCGGCTTTCCCCTTCTGTAATCATCATTGTCCATCGCCGGTAAATCATCATGAATCAGTGAATACGTATGAATACATTCAATAGCTGCCGCAATATCTAAATACTTTTTTGAATTATTCCCTAAAATATCTAATAAAAAAAGAAATAAGAAAGGGCGTATCCGTTTACCACCTGCCATCAAACTGTAATTCATTGAATCAAATAAAATTTGATGTTCTCTATAATCAGGTTTCAGAAGAGTTTCCAAATACTTGTTAATCAGCTTCTGCTTTTGTTGAATCAAGTCCTCTATCATTTTTACGATTGTCCTCTTCGCGGATTAATTTTTCAATCTCCAAAGAAATATCATTCATTTCATTTTCTGTTGCTCTTAATATAGAAAGACATTGCTTAGCTGCAATAGTTCCCTCTTTAAAAACATCCATCATCTCATCCATAGAAAGCTCCCCTTTTTGCAGTGTTTCTACCGCTTTGCTAAGATTTTCCATAGAAATTTCGAAGCTGTTTTTGTCGCTCATAATTTCATCCTTTATCCATTAATTGGCGTTTGAATTACTGCTTGGTGTCGTTCAATAAAAGAAGCTGCTCCATTACTTCAAATGCCTTGTAATTAATCTTATTTTTTAGCATTCCTTGTAATAAAAGCCACTGTAAGAATACTTTTTGTCTTCCTTTTAAGAAAATATCCGTATCAGATAAATAATTTAAATCCTTTAATGTAAAAATTAAAGAAAAACGCCTATCAGCCATATATTTTTTTATACATTTTTCTGAAAATATAATTCGGCTAAAAATTTTCTCCAAAATGTATTTTTTCTCAGGAACAGCAATTTCAACTGCCTGTGTGGGTGTAGAGGCTCTTACATCTGCGACACGATCCAATAAAGTATAATCATTTTCGTGGCCAACTGCTGATATAATAGGAATTTTTGACCAGAAAACCGTATTGAGCAAAACTTCTTCATTAAACGTTTGCAAATCTTCTTCCGCACCACCGCCACGGGCAATAATAAGCACATCCGGCGGATTTCTTTCTTGATTGGCTATGTCAATCATGTTTGCCATATCCGCAGCAGCACCGGCCCCCTGTACAAATGAGGTATATAACAAGTAGGAAACAGAATTATTTCTCTTGTTTCCCGTTTTTAGAATGTCATAAATAACTGCACCCGAACCGGATGTAATTATACCGATATGAAAAGGAAATTCCGGAAGTTTCTTTTTATGCGAGACGGCAAAATACCCCTTTTTATCCAGCTCCGCTTCTAATAACTCATTTGATAAGGTCAATGCACTTTCTTTTACTGAAATAATCCGTTCCACATATAAAACAGGAGTGCCTCTGCTTTTATCAAATCTCAAATCACCAATAACTGATGCCTCAGTCCCATTTAATAAGTTTCTCCCCAAAAAACTGCTGCGCATTTTTCCTATCTTGCAATAGATACGGAGATTTTCATCAATTAATGAAAAAAATCTGATTCCTGAGAAGTGAACAGATAGGTTACTGATAGTTCCCCTTACCGTTATATTCTTAAAACTATAATCTTTTTGAAATACTGATGAAACAAGAGCACTACATTCTTGAACAGTGTAAATTTTCATCCTTGTACCTCATGCATGCACCAAAAGCATTTCCTGTTGCATTATCACTGCTGAACTTTGGGTCTGCGAATATGGGCAACAGATTTTTTTTCCGGCAAATTTCACCGATAACTGTCCTTAAATACAAATTACTCATTACTCCGCCAACAGAAATAAAAGGCATCTGCTGCTTAAAGGGATATGATCCTATGACTCTTTTTAGAGAATTAGCAATGGCTGTAATTACCCCTCTTGCTATATCCTCCTTGGCGTATACTTCTTTTGCTATATCTCTTTGAACCTGAGTCTCGGCGCCGGAGTAACTGAATGCATCTTTTATTTTTGCCACAGGTACCTGATAAGTATCTGCCCCTGATAGAGCAAGATCCTCAAGCTTTTGTCCGGCAGGAAACGGAAGCCCCAAGGATACTCCTATTCTGTCAATAAATTGTCCCGCCGTAATATCTTTGGAATGTATCAAATTTCTGATTTCCATTGTATTCATATTCCAATCAACAGATAATATGTCTTGTGTTCCTCCGGAAAGATGCATCATATAAAACGGCTGATTCCATAATTCAGGAAAAATGCGTATTGCAGCAAGCGCATGATTTTCCTGATGACTAAACGAAAAAAACGGAATTTTATGAACCGATGAAATAGCCTGGGCAAATCCTTTCCCTACAAGAAAAGCGGGCATATATGAATCTGCCCGCCTACGTGGTGATACTGACACCCCAACTCCATGAATATCTTGAAGGCAGGATTCTATTTTTTTTAAAATTACAGGAAGATTCTTTGTATGCTGAAAAACCATTTCGGACTGGGATAAGCCTCTATTTCCTGTTTTAACGCGGAGAACAATTCGTTCTTCTGCTACAATCCCCTGCGCCTCATCAAATACAGCAACTGATGTAGTATAACAACTGGTATCAATTCCTAAAAACTTAGACATCCGATTCCCTCAGCGCCGCATTTAAAATGCCGTTAATAAAACGATATGAGTTTTCTCCCCCGTACTTTTTCGCCAATTCTACAGCTTCATTAATGATAATTTTTTTTTCGGAAGAATCCTCGCTGTAGGTGAATTCTGCTATGGCCAGACGGAGAATACTCTTATCTACAATATTCAACTGATTTATGGACCAATTTTTTAAATACTTAGCAATATTTTTATCAATTGTGGCTAAATTTTCAGAAACAGAAGAAACCAGAAGATTTGCAAACAATCTGTCTTTCTCTGATAAAGTTTCTTCAGTGTCCGGGATAATTTCACTGCTTTCAGGATTGACATCATTAGAATACACAACCATTAATGCATATTCTCTCGCACTACTTCTGCTCATCTCTACCTCTTCTTGTTATTTAATAATCTGAGTAACGGCAACATCGATACTCAAAATCAATTCGTCAGTTAACTCTTCAACTATGGATTTAATTTTTTCCTGTATCTTGCAACCGGTTAATGCAATATGGCAATTGCCAAAGAGAGCTACGGAAATATCAATACGAATCCCCTGTTTTGTATGACGGATAAAGATACCCTTTGGCGGCTTCTTTTTGAATGCAAAGGTAATTTCCTGCATAATATCTTGAAACCCATCAGAAGTAAAACAATACACTTCCGGAAACATACCGATTTCTTTCTCTATCTTTTCATAGATAAGTGCATCAGATTTAGAAAAATTTATTTCGTCTGCCATTTTATAATCTTTTTATGGAAAAATAATTTGTTCGATATTCACGTTAACTTCTGATACTGTAATATCAGTATGTGAACAAATATTTTCCTTAACGGATTTTTGCAACTGCAGTGCAATTTCCGGAATTCGTCCTCCATATTCGACACATACATATAAATTAAGTGAAACCAGATTTCCTTTGACAGATACACGGACACCCTCTGCATCTTCGTCACTGATAACCGACGAAATTCCATGTGAATACCGGTCGTCCATCCCTATAATTCCGGTAGTGTCCAGTGCCGCTTCTCTTGCAAAAACTGCAATGACCTGATCAGCAATAGAAATGATTCCCAAGTCATTTTTAATCTTGGCAGCTTCCATAAAAACGTTCTCACTTTACACGTTCAATATAAGCCCCTGTACGGGTATCAATACGCAATATTTCTCCTTCATTAATAAAAAGCGGCACAGAAACGGTATATCCTGTTTCCAGTTTTGCCGGCTTAGAGCCACCGGTCGCAGTATCCCCACGAATTCCGGGATCAGTTTCTACAACTTTCAATTCCACAGAATTCGGAATATCCACCCCGATAATATCACCGTTGAAAAACATGATAGAACATTCCATCTCTTCTTTTAAGAAATTAATCTTATCTGATAACTGCTCTTTGGTCAGCATAATCTGATCAAATGTTTCCGTATCCATAAAGCAATAAGAACCATCCGCTTCATAAAGATACTGCATGGGTTTACGTTCAACAACAGCAGGTTGTAATTTAATTCCTGCATTAAATTTACGTTCCACGACAGAACCGTTTACAAGGTTTTTCAACTTTGCACGTACGAATGCTGCGCCTTTCCCCGGTTTTACATGTAAAAACTCTATACATTGCCATACGGAACCATCCAGTTCAATAGTAATACCCGGTCTTAAATCATTACTAGAAATCATTTGTTTCTTCCTCCTGCTATACTCTTAAAAATTTCTTTGAAAATTTCGTCAAGACTTCGATATTGTCTTTATTTATGACAACCGTATCCTCGATACGGACGCCGCCTATACCGGGGATATAAACTCCCGGTTCTACTGTTTCAGTCATTCCAATTTCTAAAACAGTATGATCATTTGGGGATAATGTCGGTGACTCATGAATTTCAAGGCCTACACTATGTCCGAGCGCATGAATGAAATAAGAATCAAGCTCAAATTTTTTTAAATAATTGCGTGCCTCACGATCCATGTCTGAACAAATAACACCGGCTTTGAGCAGAGTCTCTATATATTCATTACATCCTAACACAGCATCATATATATATCTTTTCTGTTCGGATATGCTCCCCACTGCTACTGTCCTGGTAATATCAGAATGGTACCCATTGTAAATAGCACCAAAATCGAAAGTAACCAAGTCACCTTCTTTAATAATTTTTTCTGTTGCCGTACCATGCGGATAAGCAGATCTTTCCCCTGATGCAACAATCGTATCAAAAGACTTACCTTCCGAACCGGCTTCAAGCATAGCACATTCAAGGATTGTTCTCAGTCGTGCCTCTGTTATACCGGCCCGAATATGAGGAACTGTTTTTTCAAATGCTATATCAGAAATACGGCAAGCCTCTCGTAAAAAATTCAATTCCTCAGCAGATTTAATTTGCCTCAATCCGTCTATTTTGCAAATAGTAAATTTTGCCACTGTATATGCCTGAGCAAAAGAAAAATACATTTTATGCGTTATAATTTCCTCTAACCCGACAGTTTTTATATTTTCCTTTTGGGACAGTCTTGCTATACTCTCTGCTAATTTCCCTGCATAGTTAACAACTTCAAAACCTTCTGCTTCTTTTTTTGCCTGTTCGATATACCTATTATCCGTTAGAAGATAAAAGTTTTTCTTCGTTAAAAACAAAAAACTATCTGATCCTGTAAAATTACTTAAATATCTGCAATTTTCATCTTTTAGAACAAAAACAGCTTCCAAAGAATTATCTTCCAAAAACTTAAGAACTTCATCTTTTTTCGTCATTAAATCACCACTTTTCCATTTCATTATCATACAGTAAAATCAGCATTTTGTCTATTTTCTTTATCTTTTTTATACATAGCAATCACATAAATCATATTATTATTCATCTGTATGAAAAACATAAAAAGCGCTCTTTCTGATAACATTCAGACAAAAGAGCGCTTCAGCAAGTCTGTTCTATTTTAAATGCTCGGTCAGATTGTGAAAAGCCAAGATGGTACGATCCCCTATGTAGTGATTCATACAGGTAATGCCTGCATTAGAAAAACTGAAATTCCATGATTTTTCTAAAGGAATCCCCAAAAATCCACAAATAATTGTTCTGATTGCTGCACCATGACTTACAATAACATATGTTTTATCGTCACCGCGAGCAATTATATCTTTCATAATTTTCATTGCTCGCTTTTGCATGTCTAAAAAAGATTCCCCATTAGGAAGTTTCAATTTATCAGGGTGATGGTACATTTCGTCAATCATTCCGGGCCATTTATTTTCTATTTCCTCATAGGTAAGCCCTTCCCAATCCCCAAAATGAAGCTCCTGCAATAATTCACTTTTTTCAATTTGTAAATGATGGTATTGATTAATACTTTTAGCAGTCTGGAATGCACGGTCCAGTGTGCTGGATATAATTCCGTCCAAATGGATATTTTTAAGTTTTTCTGCAGTCTTCTTTGATTGCTCGTACCCCAATTCGCTTAGCGGCACGTCTGTAGTCCCCTGATATCTCCCTGATTTATTCCAAATTGTCTGCCCGTGTCTTATAAAATAAAATGTAATCATGGATGAAATACCTTTCTCAGTGCTTCTAATAATTTTTGGTTCTCAGTATCGGTTCTTATTGCTAGTCTGAAGTAACTTTCATCTAACCCTGTATAATTCCCACATTGCCGAATCAAAATGTGAAATGGTAACAGTGCCTCTTGCAATTCCTGTGCATTTGAAAATCGTCCATTTAATCTGCATAAAATAAAATTAACTGTCCCATCACATACTTTTATTTCTTTTATCAAACTGAGCCCATTCAACATCTTTATTCGTTCCTCGGAACAATACCGAACTGTTTCCTCATGATAGGATTTATCTTCTAATGCATAAGTCATATATCTTTGGGCCAATCCATTGACATTCCATGGTATTAGAGCGTCTTTTATTTTGCAAGCTATTTCAGGATATGAAAAGCTGCATCCGATACGAAGACCGGGAACTGCATAAAATTTTGTTAAAGAAGTAATTATGATCAAATTTTTATATTCTTTACATTTTTGACGGTAAGACCATTCGTCTCCCAAAAAATCAATAAATGATTCATCTAATATAACAATGCTGTCATTTCTTTGTGCTGCATTTATAATCTCATAGAATGACTTTTCTGAGAGACATTGTCCGTCAGGATTATTGGGGTTTCCTAAATAAATAGCCGAATGGCTTTTCATCCTTGAAATAATCATAGACACCGGTACAGAAAATCCCGATGATTTTGTTAAAGGAAATTCTACTGCCTCTATTCCCACAGATTTTGCAGAAAGCTTATATTCACTGAAACCGGGAGCTGGAATGTAAACCTTATCAGGAGTTAGAACACGAAGAATTGTATACATGAGTTCTGTAGCTCCATTACCGACAGAAATAAAACTTTCATCCATGTTATATCTTAGGGACAATGCTTTTATAAGGCTCCTGCACTTTATATCAGGATAACGAAGGATATCTGTTTCCAAATATTTAAGCAATTTCTTTTTACCTAAGGGAGACAATCCTACCGGATTGATATTTATGCTGAAATCTAAAACATTTCCCTGTTCTTCAGCAGCAAAACCAAAAATATCTCCTCCATGTCTGCTTTCTGCAAGATTCATAGATTTTCACGCTCCGTAACATGCATTCCTTCGTTTGTTAAGCGAACAGTATCTAAATATTTTAGATTTAAATGATAACAATTTATCACTTCTCTCGCCTTTGTCGGTGATATCACCACAGGTAAAATCAAACCTAAAACAGTCCCGCTATGGGCACAAATTATTCCCTTACCCCCTGCATGCATGCCTGCTTCATAAAAACCTTCTAACTCTTTTTTATAAAGAATTTTTTGATTTACAAAAGCACTGATAGTAGAAGCCTGACCGATAAGATTTAAAGACTTTTTCTTCATTCCCTCTTTGAACAACTCCATTGCTTTTATAATATCGGCTTCATTTTTTTTCTGCAGCTCCGGTAAATCATTTCGTGAATTAAATGCCATTGTATCAATTTCTCCGCCACAGTCATAAACCAGAATCTGCATATCCGGGGCATCGCCCATTTCACGGATTACTTTTCCATGACGATAATCAAATTCGACAATTCCTTTAAAAAAAGTAGCATCACTGGGTTCAATGGATAATGCTATTTTAGCAATTTCCCGATTTGATAACTTCACGCCAAAATTCAAGGCCGTTGCCTGACAAACTGCACTGATATCAGCTGTGCTTGATGCCATACCTTTCCCCCAAGGAATATGTGATTTTAATTTTATGGATACATCATCATTTTCGTGGTGAATATATTTTAGCGTATGTATAACCGCCTCTTTTGCTTTTTGAGGTAAAAAATCCCCTTCCCCTGCAAAATCACTTATTGCATAGGAATATCGATTGATAGGACAAGTCACCATAAATGATGTGCCTTCTGCGTATCCTTGAATAAATTCTCCACATGAGCCGGGAGATGTAACTAAATATGCCATGCGCTACCTTTGAGTAAAAAAACAAATAATAAAGCTATACATCCTTCTGTAATTTCTGTAACAAATCCATAAGTATCTCCTGTAGTGCCCCCGATTTTCTTTGTAATCCAACGATTCAGATAAAGCCCGATAAGCAGCCCTACACCCATTAAAAACAGATACTTCCATCCAAAATATAAAGCCGGAAGAATTGTCATAATAAATGCCAAAAGCACAGCATACTTAGACCGGTATTCAGCAAAAGATTTTCCTAAACCATATGGCCTTGCATAAGGATATTCACAAATACTAATCACTAAATTCAATCTCCCTATGGTAGGCATAGCAATCAGAAGAAGATACATGTCGCTGTCGACAGATGCTAATGAAAAGGTTTTTAATAAAACAAAAATTAAAATGGCAAGAACTCCAAATGCCCCTGTCAGACTATCTTTCATAATCGCAAGACTACGCTCCTTACTTCGCCCCGAAAAGAGACCATCTGCGGAATCCATAAGTCCGTCGGCCAAAGTTGCTCCAGTTATAAACAGTTCAGCCATGACCAAAATGAAGGCCGTCAACAGCGGTGTATGAAGGTGTTTCATAAAAAAGTAAATCATACACAAAAAAAAACCGATAATCCAACCGATCAAAGGAAACCATTTTACGCTTTCCCCAAAGTCTTTTTCTTGCCATTCAGTTTGTCCCGAAACATGGATTCGTGTAAGAAACTGTAATCCGACTAAAAAACTTTTCATGAAATCACCAAATTATCAAGAATAAAGATTCGATAAAAATAAAAATAATAGTTGATACATACATTAAGATAATTGCAGTTTTAATATGACCGGCACTTAAAGATTCATCCGGATCGCCCATATACTCTCGGAATTCCGGCTTCCCCTCATAATAATTATAGCCGCCAAGACGGACATGCATTGCACCTGCAACAGTAGCTTCAGCATATCCTCCATTAGGACTGGGATGTTTGGGCGCATCCCGACGCCCGATATGAGCAGCGTTTTTCCAATCCAGACGCAATAAGAATGCAGCAGCGATAAATAAAAAATAAGTAATCCTTGCAGGCACATAATTAAGAACATCATCTATACGTGCAGCAGCCCGACCAAAAAACAGATATTTTTCATTTTTGTATCCCAACATGGAATCCATTGTATTCCCTGCCCGATACATCATCGCACCAACAGGCCCGAAAAGAAGGAAGTAAAATAAAGGAGAAATGATACCGTCTGTAGTGTTTTCGGCAATTGTTTCAATCGTACCTCTGGACACTTCACTTTCATCGAGTTTGTCCGTATCACGACCGACAATCCATGATAACCGGTGACGGGCAGATACAATATCTTTCGCTTTTAAAAGATGATAGATTTCCATACCGTCCCGAGCCAGTGCTCTGGGTGTGATTGTAAAATATAAAACAATAGAACTCACAGAAAAATAAAGTAACATCCCGCCTTCCACTGACAGATAAACCAATCCGTGTGTGATGAGTCCTATAGTAAAGAATACTAAAAACACCTCTATGCAGCCACGGACATACATATTTTTATCACTTGTCTTGATTACGGGATATAATTTTGATTCCCAAAAAGATATGACGCGGCCAATAAGCACGACAGGATGATAATCTGACCTCGGGTCTCCATAAATGGCATCTATAATGAAAGCCATCACAGGAATCAACGCATACAATACATTTTCCAATTATTCCTGCCCCAAAATTTCATAGAATTTTTTCATATCAAAATGTTTGCGCACTATAGCTGCTAAACGGTCAAATTCCGCCTCTTTATATTCACGGTATTTAAATTTAACATCTAAAGGATGAAGTCCTTTTCTCTTTCGCAATGCATTAATAACAGATCGCCTGAGATGATCATTGTCAAATACACCATGACAATATGTACCAAACACATGATGTTTATCATTAATAAATCCATCTTGCAAATCAACAGGTGCATTACTTCTGCGAACAATATTAAATAAACTTTGGGCCGATCCGGTTAAAACGGTCTCCCCCATATGAATTTCATAGCCCTTTAAGTTTTCAGCCGAAAAATTCATATCAAGAAACGGTAAATTTTTGCAATTGAACTCCACCTGATATGTATTTTTCTCTCCTTGCATAGTCGTAATATAAGGAAGCAGACCGAGACCTGTAACTTCATCCTTATCACTCTCCACATGCAGAGGGTCACAAACCTTTTCACCAAGCATTTGATAGCCGCCGCAAATACCTATGACAGGAGTACCCCGGTCAGCAAGTTCTTTTATTTCATCGGCATATCCATGGTGCTTTAAATACAATAAATCTTCTGTTGTGTTTTTACTTCCCGGCAAAATTATTACATCCGGATTTCCAATCAAATCACCTTGCTGTACAAAACGAACATTTACATCCGGTTCATGAGTGAATGCATCAAAATCCGTAAAATTAGAGATTTTGGGTGTCTGTATAACTGCAATATGAATATCTCGCATGACTGAGTCTTTTGGCATATCCTGTAAGGAAACCGAATCTTCATCATCAATTCCCAACTGATCAAGATAAGGAATCACACCTAGTACAGGAATTCCTGTGCGTTCTTCTAAAAAGGTTAATGCCGGCTCAAGAAGAGTAATATCACCACGGAATTTATTAATCACAAGTCCCTTAACAAGTTTTCTTTCTTCTTCATCTAAAAGTTCCAAAGTTCCAACAATAGATGCTAATGCCCCTCCACGATCAATATCTGCAATAAGAAATACCGGCGATTGGCATTCTTTTGCAATTCTCATATTTACAATGTCATTCTTTTTTAAATTGACCTCTGCAGGACTGCCGGCTCCTTCAATAACAAGAATATCATAATGGGTTTCCATATAGTCAAGACTTTTCTTAACCGAATCCCATGCCTGCTGACTATACTTATTCTGATAATCGGAAGCACTGTAGTTCCCGACAGACTTCCCGAGTAAAATTACTTGAGAGCATGAATTTCCCGTCGGTTTTAACAATACCGGATTCATTTGTACAATAGGCTCTACCCCCGCCGCTTCTGCTTGAGCTACGGTAGACCTCCCCATTTCTCCCCCCGAACGGGTCACGTAAGAGTTTAAGGCCATATTTTGAGCTTTAAAAGGTGCTGTATTATATCCGTCCTGAGTTAAAATACGACAAAAAGCAGTTGTCAAAATACTTTTTCCCACATGAGAACTTGTTCCCTGAAACATTACTTTTTTTGCAATTTTTTTCATTATAACTGCACTCCTCTGCTTTTGAGTTCTACTGTAATTCCTGCTATTGATAGATATACTAAATCTGCTTTTTTAGCAATATATTGGTTGGCAAGTCCCACCAAATCACGGTATACTCGGCTCATTGCATTGGCCGGCACAATCCCCATGCCTAATTCATCTGAAACAAAAATAATCTTTCTTCCCTCCACTCTTGAAACGGCTTTAAACATATCATCTAAGTCTTTCTCCAATACCGCCTGCAAAGTGGTCAGGTCATCAACCCCAAGAGTTTCATTGGAAGTTTGCTCTAAATGACTCATCAAAATGTTATTCACATACATGGTGATACAATCAAACAGCAGGGTATCTGTCTTCAATAAAATATTTTCCATGACATCCCCGGCCTTGTGGAAAACTTCAAAAGTCTGCCACGTAGCGGGTCGTCTTTTTTTATGAAGAAGCACCCTGTATTTCATTTCATCGTCTAAAATCCGGCTTGTAGCGATATATCCTTTCCTTTCCCCATTGAAACGATACATTAAATTTTCTGCAAACTCGCTTTTCCCGCTTCGTGAACCGCCAATAACTAAAATAATTTTATTACTCATTGATTAGCCATCACCTCACAGTCTGCTTATATTCTTTACATCATACCATATGTGAATTTTCACTGCCATGCAAGTATACTTTATTTTCTAAGAGATATATTAAAAATCCGTATTATCTCTACATATTTAAAAATAAATGTTAAAATAAAGTAACTGAATAAAAGGAGGAAATCATGTCTGAAGAATTAAAACAAGAACCATACCGCATCGACTTAATGAGAACATTATGGGAAAACACTTATCGAGGAACTATTTTTAACTATAAAGAAGAATATGTTGCAACTGTACGTCTTATACTTAGCATTCCGCTTGACAGGAATGAGGTCCCTGAAAATGCACCTGAGGTAGCTCCTAATGTTATCGTACTCATAGAAGACACTATTCTTTCTCCAATTGATGTTATTGATTTTGAACAAAGTATGTCAAAAATAATTGCGAAAAAAGTTTCTAATGAATATTTTCACCCGGACCGTATTATGTATTTCTATCCAAGTCCGGAAGAAGGTGCGGAAACTAATTTAATTCCAAATATCGCAAAAGAGCGTTGAGTCCGAAAACAAAAAACTCGGGATTAATAGTCCCGAGTTTTTTTGTATTTCAATTATGTTTTATTCTGCAGAGATATATACAGGATAAAGAGGTTGGCCTCCGTCATACATATCGAATTCTATATCCGGATACATAGTTTCAGCTTGCGCTATTTGTACCTGGCAATCAAATTCCGAAAGATCCTTGCCATAATAAACCGTAACAATCTCTGTATCATCATCAATTAAATATTGCAAAAGCTTGGTGAAACAGCCTTCAAATTCTTTTTCCGCAAAGATTTCATGATTTTTTGTTATCCCCATAAAATCCCCCTTGTGAATTGTTGTTTCTCCTACAATACTGTCTCTTACAGCAGTAGTAATCATACCGGTCCGTACTTCATTTAAGCGCTGCTCCATATCTTTGAGATTCTCTTCCACTGTCATATCTGGAGAAAATGCCATTGCAGCAGCAAGCCCTTCCATCGGATTCACAGATGGTACAATATTTATTTTTTCTCCGAGCATTTTTTTCAGCTGTTTAGCAGCTAATATAATATTTTTATTGTTAGGAAGAATAATATAGTTTTCATACTGCCCATTTTCTATACCTAACTTTAATTCCTGCACGGAAGGATTCATAGACTGACCGCCGGATACAACATCGCATCCGAGTTTCTTATACAGTTCAGTCCAGCCATTTCCGGATACAACAGTTAATATGCCGAACGGTTTTTTATTTCCCTCTCTTTTTTCTTTATTTTTATGAAACTGATCAATCATGTTATCGCACTTAATATCATGGAGTGTTCCCCAATCTGCAGCCATATCCAACACGTGCCCGGGTCTTTGTGCATGAATATGCACCTTAACAAGATTCTCTCCCTCTGCCACAATCATTGATTCACCCCAAGAGGTCAATTTTTCTCTTACTTGTTTTGCACTATATTTACAAGGGCTAATGATAAATTCCGTGCAATACGGATAATCAATCGAAAAAGATTCCCCCTTAATTTCGAGTTGTTTAACTACCGGTTGTACTTCTACATTTATATCTTCTACTCTACCTGTAAGACCTTGGAGACAGCCCGATAAAAAGAAAATAAGCCCTTGTCCGCCTGCATCAACAACATTAGCATCTTTTAATATTTTTAATTGTTCAGGAGTCTTTGCCAACGCTTCATTGCCACGCTCAATAGCAGACTCCAAAACTTTACTGAAATCCGGCTCTGTACGAATAACAAGATGCGTTCCCTTGGCAATACCTCTTGCTACTGATAAAATAGTTCCCTCAACAGGTTGTGTGACTGCACGGTAAGCATACAAAATCCCATACTGAAATGCTTTCCCCACTTGCGTAGAGGAAGCGGTTTTCTTTCCACTAAGACCGCGACTGATTCCATGTAAAATCTGGGAAAGAATGACACCGGAATTCCCTCTTGCCCCCATAATCGCTCCCGTTGCCGCCTTTTCCGCAATAATTCCAATAGGCTCCATCGGATCTACATCGGCAATCATGCTATACATAGATTTCAATGTATTTAACATATTATTTCCTGTATCACCGTCCGGTACGGGAAATACATTTAATTCATTCAAAATTTCATACTTTTTTTCAAACATCTGATAAGCGCCTATCAGCATATTTTTAAAACAACCGCCGTCAATCACTTTATACATATAACTCTCCCCCATTTTAAGCACATTCAAAAATAATTCCAACCAGTCCAGGCCCTAAATAGCAAGCTAAAACCGGGGTCCCGCCTGTTACGGTTACCTCGATGTCAGGGTATTCAGATTGTACTTGTCGTTGTAACTCTTTTGCCCCTTCTATATTCTCTATATGGACAATGCCAATGCGTTTGCAAGGAGAGTTATTATGGAGATAATTTAATAAACTGGCTACAGCCTTTTTCCTTGTACGCACTTTATCCAAAACATCAACTTCATTATTCTTGTTTAAATAAATACATGGCTTGATTTTAAGGATACTTCCGATAATTCCTGCCGCTTTTCCGATACGTCCTCCGCGACGAAGATATTCTAAACTGTCTACAGTAAAGGTAGTCCTCATACGCTCAGATATATCCAGTAATTTTTTTACTAAATCATCAAAAGAAACTCCAGCGTCTATAAACTCTAAAGCATCTTGTGCCATTTGCAAAATTCCGATTGCTGTCGTCCTTGTATTAATAACTGCAATTTGATCACGTTTGGATTGCTTGGCCGCTAAAACTGCTCCGTTATATGTACCGCTGACAGCAGTAGTAATACATAGAATAATGATAGCATCCTCTGCAGGAATTTTATTAAATAACTCTAAAAAATCACCCGTGCTCGGCTGACTGGTGGGAATTGATTTTTTAGTAGGCTCTGAATACTCAATCACCTGAGAAACCGTAGCTTCCGTCTCCGGTACATATTCTCCATTAATTACAAGTGTCAGAGGAATTAGATGTAAATTTTTATGTTTTGCAAGTGATTCCTCGGTAACCCCGGATGTACTGTCGACAATTACATGAATCATTCAATTCAAATCCTTCCTGTTATTATTTTTTATCTTGTCTTTCCCTAAATTCTTTTAAAAGCTGGGTATATGCATATTCATCATATCCATTGGTTGCTAATATATATTCTTTTAATTTTTTTCGTTCCATTGCCACTTTCATAGCGGAAAGTTCAAAAGGATCAAGTGAAATTCGCGCCAGTTGTTCACCGGTGGATGAATACCCGACAATCCCTTCTCCAAGTAAATCTAACAAAGATTCTTTTTTTATAATTTCGCAAAAACTTGCAAAAAACTTTTCAGCTTCTTTTTCCATTTCAGCTTTTAGTTTTTTATAGTTTTCCGCTTCCTTTGCCGGAATACGGTAACCGTCAATTTCAACAAATTTTTTTGGTAAATTAAACATGTTTTCCTCTAATCATGACTTCTAAGTTTACATAAATTTTCACTATATTTAAATATATATCCCTATAAACTTTTGGTCAAGTTACTAAAAATAAACACTTGTTACTCCATCACCTCCGTTTTGCGGATCTGCCGATTCGAATTTACTAATAAAAGATAGGGTTTTTAAATAATTTTGTATCCCTTGCCGAAGTTTTCCTGTTCCTTTTCCATGAATAATTTGTACCGGTGATATGCCGGACATAAAGCAGTCATTTAAAAATCGATCAACCTCGGGAATAGCTTCATCAACAGTTTTCCCAATGATGTTGAGCGTTGTAGAAACAGTTTCTTTCCTTAATAAAGAATAACTATTCCTGTATTTACTTTTTATTTGTTTTATATTTTTTATATTTTTTCTATCTTTATCTGATACAAAGCAGTGATTGGCATCTACCGTCACATTTGAAAATCCACAATTAATTGTTACCTTATTACCGGAAATTGATACAACTTGTCCATCCGTATCCAAAGTATCAATATAGACCGTCTCTCCCCGCTTTATCTCCTTTATATCTATATTTTTTCGCCTGTTTTTGGTCTTCGGTATATCCATCAAATTGATAGCATCTCTGATGCCGCTTATATATGTTTGAAGATTTCCCTTGCTGGAATCTTTTTCTTTCTTTTTTAAGCTTTTGATAATTTCTTCCGATTGATTTCGCAGGTTTCGTTTTATGTTTTCGGCTTCTATTCTTGTTTTTTCTAAAATAGTATCTTTCTTTGCAAAAAAATTAGTTACTTCATTTTTTAACTCATTCCGCAGATATTCGGCCTCTTTTAATGTATTTGATACCTCTTCTCTCTTTTGTTCAACTTCCTGCATTTGTTTGTTTAAACTTTCCATAACACTTTCCATGTGATAAAGCGGCGATGTCTTTTGAAGAGTTTCCGCTCTCGCGATAATTGTTTCCGGAATGCCCATGCGTCTGCAAATATTGAAAGCATTACTATTTCCCGATACACCGATAATCAAACGATAAGTCGGCGATAAGGTTTCTAAATCAAATTCCACAAAAGCATTTTCAATTTTTTTTCTTTCATATGCCATTTTCTTCATTTCGCTGAAATGGGAAGTAATAATTGTAGACACGGATTTTGTCTCTAAATATTCCGTAATTGATTGGGCCAAAGCCGCCCCTTCAATCGGATCCGTTCCTGAACCCAACTCATCCAATAACACTAAATCGCCTTTATCAACAACGGGCAAAAATGAAATCAATTGTTTTATGTAACTCGAAAAAGTTGATAAGTTAAGTTGTATGCTTTGCTCATCACCAATAATTGAATAAATATGTTTGTACACCGGAAGTATTGAGCCCTCTTCAGCAGGAATAAATAATCCGGATTGGTTCATTAAAGCTAATAATCCTGCTGTTTTTATAGCTATTGTCTTCCCACCGGCATTTGATCCGGTGATAATCAGAACATCAAAACTCTTCCCTAAAGTTAAGGAGATTGGCACCACTTGATCTTTAGGTATTAAAGGGTGCCTGGCATTTTTTAATACCATTTCTCCGTTCTTCGCACAAATCGCTTTGGTCCCCTGCATGGATAGAGATAACAAACCGCGGGCAAAAATAAATTCTATTTCGGTTGCTATATTACAATTTTTTTCGAGAATATCTTTATTTTGCTTTACCTGATTTGTCAGCTTTTCCAGTATTGCATGTATCTCCTGTCGTTCTGCAGCTAAGAGTTCCGCTAAATCATTATTTAACTGAACAGATATCATGGGTTCCATAAACAAGGTTTGTCCGGTTGCAGAGCGATCGTGAACAATTCCATCAAAGCGATGACGGTATTCTTCTTTAATAGGGACAACATATCTATGATTTCGTTGGGTTATAATGAAGTCCTGAAAATAAGAGCTTTGATTTTTATCATTGAGTATTTTTTGAAATGCTTTTCTGATTTTAGCTCTTCCATACTCCATATCATTTCTTATTTTTGCTAATCCGACAGATGCATGATCTCTGATTTCACCCTTCTCATCAAAAACCTGTCTGATATTTCGTATAAGCTGGTTTTCAGGGGTTATATTTTGTGATATTGCTTCTAACAGCGGGTATAAAAGATGACGTTCTCCCTCAAAATAATGATACATCTTGTCATAGGTTTCAAGAGAGCTTGCCAATTCCATAAATTCTTTCGGCAGTAAGATGATATCTTTGTCTGCCTTTTTTAAGATCTGAAAAATATCGTATGTTTCCCCCAGAGGTGTTGTTATTTCTTTTTCTAAACAAATATTTGCTTCTTCTGTCTGTAATAACCACTCCGAGACCTTTTCGGGATTATCAGACGGACATAAATTCATTGCTTTTTTCTTGGCTAAAGAAGATGGTGCCAGTTTTTCCAACATTTTCTTTATTTCATCAAATTCGAGAATTTGAAATATCTCTTGATTCATTACAATACACCCCTGAAAAAATGTCCTCTTGTAAATTGGCGGTTTTGCTCTATCGGCTCAGGCGGCAATTCTTTCCCCTTTAAAATATCTAAATACGACTGACAGATGTTGCCTGCATCTTCTTCTATTCCCTTTAAGTTTAAGCACAATCTCTTGATTCCTGTTTTTAAGAGTTCCGGCAAATACGGTTTCATATCTAAAACATGGGAGTTTAAAATATGCATATGACACCATTCATCTGTCTTTACAGGGAAACATTCTCCTTTTTGATCTTGTAGTAAGTAATTATGCTTGAGACAAGGTTGCGGGCAATGTATTTTCGGCTTATCAGTCATAACTGCATTAATTACACAATATTCTGAAACCATCAGCTCTGTCCGTCCATAAACATATACTCCTAACGGAATTTTGGAATGCATCACAATATTCTTTATTTGAGGTATTGTCAGTTCTTGTGACAGATATGCTGCAGAAACCCCTATGTTTTCCAAAAAATGTACGCTTTCTTTATTAAATAAATTAAATGAAGGTCCGCATTCCAGCGGTAAGTTAATGTGATAATCTTTTACCCATTCAATCATTCCCGGAAATTCAATTTCAATTCCATCAGGCTTTAGTTCGCATAAATGAAGAAATTCTTTCTTCACACTTACCTCATTAAATTCTCTTACCACCCGGGGAAACGTAAACGTGATTTTTCCTTGCCTGGCATGCACTAAATCTAAAGCCTCTTTATAGATATCCGGGGAAAGAGGTTTGTGATGAAAAGATTCTCCTCCAAAAATAAATCTTTTAACCCCTTTATTCAGCGCTGACTTTACATGTTCAATTCTATCTGTTTTTATAACAATTGATGCAGATTCTTCCCGAAAAGAATAATTTACCTTTTTTATTTCATCACTACTGTTTACTTTTAATCCTAAAATATTCATTTTTTCCATCCGTAAAATTTCCAGTTTGGAAATGGCTTCTTGCCTCATTTTATTTATGATGCTTCTCGGAACCATGCAACCATTATTTATAATTTCTGCCGACAAAAATTTAAACCATGTATTTCCTAAACGGGATAGTTGATTTTTAATCTCCTCTGCAGATGTTGCTTGTTTAATTGCCTTTTCTGCCACGATTTTAGAGTTGACTGCAACCGTATTATTTTCATCATCAGTTACTGACAAGTTAATCAGTTGCCCCGGTACCGCATTGAATTTAAATTTTAATTGAATCTTATGCTCCGCATTCTTAATTGAAAATTGTGCTTTTTTACTTTCAAAATGCCAATAAACCTTACCATCCATTTTTGGTTTTTCTAACGTAAATAATTTATAACTGTCCCCTTTTATATGTTTTTGGAATTTTACATCTGAATAGGCAATTCTATTATCTGCTGTTTCGAAAGAAACACCTGTCACTTCTTCTGTATAATTCTTTTTGGCTTTAAAAAGAAAACTCCCGTTTGTCAGACTGAGAACCCTCCCGATTTCTACTCCATGATTTCCCGGAGCATATTGTGTAATGCTTTCAGTTCCTATACAGTTACCCAAATAAGAAGCTGTATACCCCCGGTTAAACTCTTTTTTCAGATTAAGCCTGATTGAACTTAAATCTAATCTATCCTCGTTATATGCAGCATCAATTGCTTTACGGTAACTTAAAACTGCTTGATAAACATATTCGGGACTTTTCATACGACCTTCAATCTTTAATGAATCAACTTTTGCATTAATTAAATCCGGTACATGTTCTAATCCCATCATATCTTTCATACTGAGGATGTATTTCCCTTTTTTCGGTTGTAAAATACGTCCTGCATTGTCTACCAATTGATAGGGCATACGACAGGGTTGCGCACAAGAACCGCGATTTCCGCTCCTGTTTCCAATAAAACTGCTCATCAGACACTGACCGGAATAGCAAACACAAAGTGCACCATGGACAAAAACCTCTATTTCCATTTTTGTTGATTCCACTATATTTTTGATTTCTTCTAATGATAGTTCTCTGGATAAAACAACCCGTTGAAACCCTAAAGATTCCAAAAATCTGACCCCTGATGCATTGGAAACCGTCATTTGTGTACTTCCGTGAAGAGGAATGTGAGGAGCAATTCTTTTTATCACACTCGCAACGCCTAAATCCTGTACAAGAATTCCATCAATTTCCAATTTTGCCAAACGATAAAGATATCCTTCAAGATTCCTCATTTCCTTATCAGCAATCAGCGTGTTTAATGTAACATAAACACGGACGCCCTTTATATGTGCTTGCCTGACCGCATTTTCGATTTCTTCATCAGAAAAATTCCCGGCAAATTTGCGGGCACTGAATTGTTTTCCGCCTAAATATACAGCGTCGGTCCCACCGTCCAAAGCTGCTATAAAATGCTCCGGCGATCCTGCGGGTGCCAATAATTCTATCTTTTTCCGGATTTCCAAGTGATATCCTTTCCAATAAAATAAGAGAAGTTCTCTTCTGTATGAGAATCTTCTCTTATTTTAACATATATTTTTTGTATTACTTTATTTTACTTCAGCTTCATACCGGGATAATGTAAAACATAAATCAGATAAACGATTCAAATAACGAATTCCGGTCTCATGAACCTCTTCAATTTCCGCAAGTCTCCACATATCCCTTTCGGCCCGACGAACTACAGATCTCGCCATATCTAAAAAACTTGCGCTCTGAGTATCTCCCGGAACCAAAAAATGGTCTAACGGTTCCAAAGACTCCGTATATTTATCAATAATTTGCTCAAGCTCCGTTACGTTATCGCTTGTAATATTTGCTTCTTTCCCAACACTGGCAATATCTGCCATCAAAAGCCATAAATCTTTTTGAATTTTATAAATAGTTTCTTTAACATTATCATGTGTAGCAAATGCACGAGCCATTCCAAGTACAGAGTCAACTTCATCAACTGTGCCATAAGTTTCTACGCGAAGACTACCTTTTGAAACGCGTTCTCCCGTATAAAGACTTGTCTTTCCTTTATCACCTGTACGTGTATAAACTTTCGACATAAAAGTCACCTTATTTCATTATTTTAATTCAGGAAACCACAAACCAATTTCCCTGGTTGCTGTTTCCGTAGCATCAGATGCATGCACGACATTTTCATCAATGGATGTTGCAAAATCACCACGAATAGATCCGGGCACAGCCTCCAAAGGATTCGTTGCTCCATTGATCTGACGGACTGCGGCAACAGCATTTTCCCCTTCAATAACCATAGCTAAAACAGGACCGGAAGTGATAAAAGAAATTAAATCATTAAAAAAACCTTTACCCTCATGCTCTGCATAGTGTTTTTTTGCTAATTCCTCGGGAACGTTAATCATTTTAATTGCATGGACAAATAATCCTTTTCTTTCAAATCGGGAAATAATTTCTCCACAAATATGTTTCTTTACTCCATCCGGTTTTACAAGAACAAGAGTTTTTTCAATATTGGCCATAATGTTCCTCCTTAAAAAATTAATTCATATGAGCTGCAATTTCACGCAACTTTTTTACACGTTCTTCTGTTGAAGGATGTGTAGAAAACAAAGATGTAAATCCACTAACTCCTGTCAGTGGGTTAATAATAAACAACCCCGATGATGACGGTTTTGCATTAGGCATCACCTTGCGATGAGCATAATTATCCAGCTTTTCCAGTGCTGATGCCAAGGCTAATGGTTTTCCGCTGATTTCTGCACCGGAAGCATCTGCCATAAATTCTCTGGAACGGGACAACGCCATTTGAACAAGTGCTGCAGCCAATGGTGCAATAATAATGGTTGCTAAAAGTGCAATCGGGTTATTGCTTCGTCCCTCGCTATCTCTCCCGCCGCCAAATATAGCCGCCCATTGTGCAGCTTGTGCCACATAACTGATAGCTGTAGCAAAAGTAGATGCCATAGTCATAATCAGTGTATCATGATGCCGAATATGAGACAACTCGTGACTGATTACTCCCGCTATTTCATCTTTGTCCAAAAGAGAAATCAATCCTTCTGTTACCGCAACTGCAGCGTGGTTTTCATTTCGTCCTGTTGCAAAAGCATTGGGGACAGACGTAGGCACTATATACAATCGCGGCATAGGTATATTAGCATTTTTAGCTAATTTTCTGACAAGCTCAAACAACTCCGGCACCTGTTCTTCTGATAACTCCTGTGCATTATAAGCGTTTAAGGCAATTTTATCTGAATTCCAATAGCTGTAAAAGTTCATACCCAGAGCAATAATAAACATAATAGTTGCTCCATTACGTCCTCCAAAATATCCGCCTATAGTTACTAAAATAACACATAAAAGTGTCATTAACATAACTGATTTCACTCTATTTATCATAAATTTCCTCACTTTTCAAAGGAATGACCATGCAATAAAAAATGGTCGGAACGACATGATTCGAACATGCGACCTCTACCACCCCAAGGTAGCGCTCTACCAAACTGAGCTACGTCCCGACAATTGCTACATAAAATAGAATACACATTTTATTAATAATTGTCAATATATAATTGGAGAAACTCCGTTTTTATCAAATTCTAAAATCATATACCGTGCTGTTATATTTTGTTCTAAAAATGCCGATAACATATTTTCTGCAACAGATATTGCACTTTTTTTATCAGTAAAAGCAAGCATTGTAGGACCGGATCCACTAATTGTTGCACCATATGCACCTGCTTCATAAGCATTTTGAATAGCTTCGGCTCCACCGGGAATCAGGCTCAAACGATATGGAACATGTACAAAATCTTCCAATCCCAATTTCAAAAATTCCGGCTTCTGAAAAAAGAATGCTGATAACAAAAAAGAAAGACTTCTGATATTATTCACGACAGCTTGTCTGCTATATGCGACAGGTAAAACTGATCTGGCTTTTTCCGTCAAAAGCTCAAAATCTGGAATAACAACAACTGACTTCCAAGAAGAATCAATCTTTACCTTATTGATAATCACCGTATCATCCTTTTGTGACGATATGCAAAAACCACCCCAAACTGCCGGCGCTACATTATCAGGATGTCCCTCTATTCCGGCGGTTATATTTAAGATTTCATTTTTACTTAAAATATCTCCCAAATATTGATTCGCTAAAAATGCACCTGCCACCAAAGCCGATGAACTGCTCCCAAGTCCCCTTGCAAGCGGAATTCTGTTAACAAGCCTGAACTTTCCACCGGGAATTTCTTTGCCTATTTTTTTGCTCACGGCTTCCATTGCCTGTAAAATCATATTTGATTTTCCGGGAAAAATTTCTGCTTTCCCTTCGCCTTCCACATAAAATTCAGATTGTGCAAGCAAAAGAGACTTGTCCGGTTCAAAATAAACTTCATTATAGAGGGATAATGCTATTCCCAGCGTATCAAATCCACTTCCTATGTTTGCCGTTGTAGCAGGCACTTTGACTCCTAATTCTTTATTCATTTCCCATGACCCTTATAATATTTGCAACTTCTCTCATACAAGGCAATACTTTTAATGATTTTTCCACCCGTAAAATATTCTGACGCATCGTATTTTCTGTAACAATAACCAATTCTGCTGCCCCTTCAGTTTTTCTCTTTTGAACAACCTCTTTGATGCTGACATCATTATCAGAAAAAACTGAAGCTATTTGTGCTAAAACGCCTGTTATATCCTCAACAATTAATCGGAAATAATATAAGTTTTTTAATTTTCCGGATGAGTAAAACGGTATTCGCTTTATATCTGTCATAATCATTCCTGTTCCGGCAGTCCCGTTCAGAATATGCTGTGCAGTATTGATAACATCTCCCATAACTGCGCTCGCCGTCGGCAAAGATCCGGCACCCCTTCCATAAAACATGACGTCATCTACAATATTTCCTGTTACATAAATAGCATTATATGAACCTTGCACTGAAGCCATAGGATGATTTTTAGGTACAAAGGCAGGATACACATTAAGTGAAATTCCATTATCATGCCGTAAGGCCACAGTAAGAAGTTTTATGGTATATCCCATATCCTTTGCATATTTAATATCATTAGGAGATATTTTAGTAATTCCCTCAACAATAACATCTTCGAACGTTACATTCGCTCTAAAACCAATGGATGATAAAATAGCTAACTTTCTTGCTGCATCAAATCCGCAAACATCGTTTGTAGGATCTGCTTCTGCAAACCCTTCTGCCTGTGCTTCTTTAAGCGCCTCATCATAAGATTGCCCGGTTTCCATCATTTGAGTAAGAATATAATTGGTTGTCCCATTCAATATCCCGACAATACTGTCTATACGATTAGTCGCCAATGATTGATGTAAAGGCATCAATATAGGAATTCCCCCACCGACACTGGCCTCACAGCTGAAATTTACATGTTTTTCTATCGCCATATGAATAATCTCAGGACCATGTAAAGATACTAAATCTTTATTTGCACTTACTACACTGATATGCTTCTTTAAGGCAGAAAAAATATACTCTTTTGCAGGTGAAATCCCTCCCATAACTTCAATTATAATGTCTAAAGATTGATCCTTAATAATATCATTAAAAGAATCCGTTAAATGTATTCCTTTTAATAAATTGTTATTTTTATATTTATTGATATTTCTTACCAACACATGTTTTATGACCAATTTACATCCAAGCTGCTCTTCAATAATGCGAGAGTTTTCCCGTATAGTTACAGCTACACCACTGCCAACCGTTCCAAATCCTAATAATGCAAGGTTGATTTCTTTCATAATTATAATTCCTCTTCTGTAAATGTAATTCCTTTAACGCCCTTTATTTTTTTTAGTGAAACGGATAATTTCTCAATTTCTTCAGATAAATTTTTAGTTTTAAATGCAATAGTAACAGGAACTGTTTTTTCAAAAGAAAGCCCTCTGTTTATTGTTAAGACTTCACCGGCCTCTTTTGTAATTCGTCTGAGAACCTTTCCAAACAAAGAAAAGTCATTATTCATGAGGATAAAAAACACAACAGCTTTTTCTTTAGGTTTGTCAAAAGCCGTCTCTACATGATTTTTATATTTATAATAAGCACTTCTGCTGATTCCCATTGAGTGAACTGCACTATTGATGGTTGCACTTGTGTCATTTTTCAGCATTTCTTTAACTCGGATAGTTTTTTTTATGGCCTCTGGTAGTATCTGAAAGTCTACAAGATAAAATTGTTTCTCATTGTTTTTCATCTAAATTCTCCTGATTATAAGCTAAATCCCGGTAAGATATTAATTGGATGTCCTTATGCTCTAATTGATGTCGCAGAGTTGTCGACAAGATTGCTCCAAGCTCATCTTCACCGCGATATCTCCAATGGAAAACCTTTTCCATGACAGTTTCATCTACTGACGGATGGCACATAAACTCGGTGACACCCTCAGGTAATTTACTCACCACATACTTCATCCTGTCTAATGTAAAATGACCTCCATAAAGCATTCCATAAAAATAGTCATTTGAACGAATATTCATTTTACGTAATACTTTTCTATGCCGCCGTGCCATAGCAGAAAGACCGGTTCCCGCAAATGATCGCAAAATATTGTTTGGTTGAATTCCAAAGAAAAACTTTTCATCCGGAACTCTCATACACGGAATACCATATTTTTTAGCCAAAGATACGGCTATAGGGAAAAATTTATTCCACATATGAAGGTGTTGGTGTCCATCAAGATGTGTGACAGCAATTCCTTCATCTATAATTTTTTTTATTTGAGCGTCCCATTCACGGTACACATCATCAGCATTAATCAAACCTCTTAAGTCTCTTTGGAGTAATTCAATATAATTTTTACATAATAATCCATTTTCCCATGTCAGGCTGGGGACCTCTCGATTTGATAGTACTGTCGGTAATCCTCCCACTAAAGTTAAATGAACTCCAACACCGAGGCCTTCTGTATTTTTGGCTATGTGCACTGCATCTGCAAATGCATTTCCTGAAGCCATTAAAGATGTACTTGTTAATACTCCAGCCGCAAACCCTCGATACACTGCAAGATTTACTGTTTCATGTATTCCAAAATCATCAGCATTTATAATTAATTTTCGTTTCATCAGTTTATTAATTTCCTCTTAACTAAATAGATTAGCAATCAAAATAATGGAATAAAATTACAGCTGCAGCAGCCGAGACATTTAAAGATTCTACCGCCCTTGCCAAAGGAATACATATATTGCAATCGGTCGTTTCCAGCAACTCTTTACGTATCCCGTTTCCTTCATTTCCAAATATAAAAACTGCATTTTCTATATTGTCTATGTCCTTATAGTAAATTCCACCTGAAACAGTTGTACCTATCAATAATACATGATGCCTGCATTTTAATTTTTGCAAAAAAGTATCTGTTACATTTTCATAAATCGGAACCCTTAAAATGCTCCCCATAGAACTTCTCACCACTTTTTCTGAATATGGATCTGCACATCCCTCAGACAATAAAATCCCTGCACAACCTGCAGCTGCAGAAGTTCTTATTATGGTTCCCAAGTTCCCGGGATCCTGTATAGTGTCAAGATAAACATACTTTCCATCCAATTTTTCCAATAGGTTGTCGGTATTATATTCTCTCTTTTTTACAATTAATATTATCCCTTGCCCATGTTCGGTATCAGAAATTGAAGAAAAAAGTGTTTTATCAACAGATAAAAACAGCCAGTGTAACTCTTTGCCCTTTTCTATAATTGATGAAATCGACGATTCATCTGTTTTATTGTCCTGTATAAAGCAAATAACGTCTTTTATTTTCTGATTTTGAGCATCCTCTGCACTACGTATACCTTCCATTAGAAATAAATTGTATTTATCACGATATTTTTTTTGTTTCAACTGGACAGCTGATTTTATCCATTGATTACTTTTACTGCTAATCTTTTTCATAACATTTCCTAGAATCAAAATTAAAGCGAACTATTCCCAATGTTTATTTCTGTATCAATCTGATTTTTGAATTTTTTTACAGCCAAATTATATACAGATTCCACCGTGATAGTTGCCATATCTGCAGATGCTGTTCCGGCAGCTTTTGCAAGAAATATATCACTGTTATTATTTCCATATGGTCCGCTTCTATCCGGAAGGGTTGGTCCAAATAATGCAATAATAGGTGTTTGAACCGCATTAGCAATATGAAGCGGTCCTGTATCACCGGATATATGTAAAGATGCTGCTTTCTCAAGAGCTATTAATTCCAATAAATTTGTTTTCCCTGTAAAATCTGCCGTAAATGAAGAAGGAGACATTTTCTTGATTTCTTCTGCCATGTATTTTTCACCAGAAGAACCGACAATAACCGTAGAAATTTTTTTCTCCGCCAATTTTTTAGCCAAATTTCCCCAATATTGCAGAGGCCACTTCTTTTTTTCGCCGCGTGTTCCGGGTACTAAAATAATATACTTGCCATTTATTCCATAAAGAGAAAGAAGCTCCTTGACTATCGGCATTTCTTTATCTGAATCATGCAACGGAAATTTTATTTCCTGCGTATCACAGCCAAGATAAGCCATTACATCTAACAACTGCTCAATGATATGTCCTTTTTGGTGCTTTCCTGCAATCGGCTTACTGAATAAACCGCTACATTCCCTTGCGTCATGATAACCGATGCGCCTGCTGCATCCGGAGAGAAATGAAATAATTCCGCTTTTCGCAATCATTTGCAAGTCAATCACCAAATCAATTTTTTTCTGATGTAAATCCCTTCTAACCTGAAACAGGTATTGTAAATTCTTAATTTTTTTACGATTAACTATATAAATTTCATCAATCCATGGCTTTCCCGGTAATATACCGGCAAAAGCTTCATGAACGGCCCATGTAATAATCGCATCTGGATATGTTCTACGTAAAGCATAAAGAGCGGGCAATGCATGGATGATATCTCCCAAGGAACTCATCTTTATAATCAATATATTTTTTGGTTTTTCCATCTTTATCCACCCTTTAGCAGAAGTAAACAGTTTTTAACAAACAGCTCCAAATTCCCAGTTTTAAATAAAAAACTTTTTATCCCTGCCGAACAAGCGGCCTCCATATCTCGTTGACTATCGCCAACCAAAAAAGCATTGTGAGGATCAAGCTTGTATTTCTTAATAGCCGATAAAATCATTCCCGGTTTGGGTTTTCTGCAATCACAGTCAATATTATATTTCGGATTAGCTCCACCCTTAAGATGTGGGCAATAAAAAAACTCTGTAATGTGCCCCCCCATCTTTTCAATATCGCATTCCATCATGTAATGGAGTTTTTTTATATCCTCTTCTTTATAGAATCCACGGGCAACACCGCTCTGATTTGTAACAACAAAAATCAAATAATCTTTCTTGGTCAACAAGGCAATTGCTTCCCGCGCTCCATCAATCCACTCCATCTGATTGTAAAGATATAAATAACCTACATCTTTATTAAGAACACCATCTCGATCAAAAAATACAGCTTTTTTTGAAGATATCATGCTAATTTTTCCAATCAATATTATCTATAATTTCACAAACGATATGTGCACATAATAGATGCATTTCCTGAATTCGAGCAGTTATATCAGATGGGATAACCAATGATAAATCACTTAAATTAACCATTTGCCCCCCATCTTTCCCGGTAAAGCCAATTGTCTTTAGTCCTTTTTTCTTTGCACTATAAAAAGCCCGATTTACATTTTTACTATTCCCACTGGTAGAAATCCCCCAAAAAACATCTCCTTTTTGGCCCAGTCCCTCTACTTGTCTGGAAAAGACTTCTTCATAACTATAATCGTTTGCTATAGATGTAAGGATAGAAGTATCTGTTGTTAATGCAATTGCCGGCAGAGATATCCTTTCGTTATGAAATCGTCCTATAAATTCGGCAGCAATATGTTGTGCATCTGCTGCACTCCCTCCATTCCCGCAAATAAGGATTTTATGATTTTGTTTTAAAGCATTCTCGCAAACTTCCGCTATTTTTTCAATCTTTAAGAATAATTCTCTTGTCTGAAATAAAACCTTTTCATGTTCTTCAAAGGATTGTTCTATCGTTTTAAATTTTGTTGTCATCTTTATTTACTGTATCCCCATTTTTTCCGGCTTTCATTAATGTCTCTAATTCACTCATAAAACTATCTAAATCTTTAAATTCACGATAGACCGACGCGAAACGTACATAAGCCACCTGATCAAGCTTACGTAACTCCTCCATAATCAAATTTCCAATAACTTCTGTAGGAACCTCCTGCTTAAGTTCATTTCTAATTGTTCGTTCTACAGTATTGACAATTTCTTCAATCTGTCCGGTTGAAATATTCCGTTTCTCACAAGCACGAATTAAACCGTTTCTTAATTTATTTTTATCAAATAATTCTCTTGTGCCATTCTTTTTTATAACTCTAAGGGGGGTTTGTTCGACCGTCTCATAAGTAGTAAATCTGCGGTTACAAAGAAGACATTGACGACGTCTGCGGATAGATGCCCCATCATCCGTATCCCGAGAATCAGTTACTTTCGTATCAGAACTATTGCAAAAAGGACACCTCATTTGTACTCTCCTATTCTGATTAAGAAAAAAGCCACACTGCAATTGCGGTGTGGCCCTGGATTATATCATTTATTTCTTAAAAATTCAGGAACCGCGATACTGGTTGAATGCATACTGCCTCTAAATGTGGCTGCTCCCGAATTTGATCCTTTTTTTCTATCTTCAAACCCAGTAGCAATGACTGTAATTTTAACAGTGTCGGCATCCAAAGTAGGATCTACAGATGTACCCCAAATGATATTTGCATCCGGATCGGCGGCTTCCGTAATAATCTGAGAAGCCTCATTAATTTCAAAAAGACCTAAGTCTTCATTCCCGGTAATGTTAATGATAATTCCTTTAGCGCCATCAATACTTCTTTCCAAAAGCGGGCTATTAATGGCCATTGTGGCAGCATCGCTAGCACGATTATCACCGGTACCTACACCGATTCCCATAAGTGCTTCTCCCTGGTCACTCATAATCGTCCTAACATCCGCAAAATCTAAATTGATGATTCCCGGTACTGTAATGAGATCAGAAATACCTTGAATTCCCTGACGTAAAACATCATCAGCTGTCTTAAATGCATCTTTGATTGATGTTTTTTTATCAATAATTCCCATCAATTTATCATTGGGTACCACAAGGATTGCATCTACATTATTTTTTAACTTTTCAACTCCATCCAGAGCATTTTTCATCCGTACTTTGCCTTCAAACGTGAAAGGTTTTGTAACAACAGCGATAGTTAACGCTCCTAATTCCCTTGCACATTGAGCAGCTACCGGCGCAGCACCTGTACCTGTACCTCCGCCCATACCTGCAGTAACAAACACCATATCGGCTCCGGCCAATGCTTTAGATAAATCCTCACGAGATTCTTCTGCAGCCTGTTCGCCAACAACGGGTTGTGCTCCTGCCCCCAACCCCTTTGTTAATTTTTCGCCAATTTGTATTTTGACCTCTGCATTAGATTTATTTAGTACCTGGAGCTCTGTATTCACGGAAATAAACTCTACGCCTTTTACATTTTGTTCAATCATACGGTTTACGGCGTTATTTCCACCGCCACCAACACCAATGACTTTAATTTTTGCGATTTCAGAATCTTCCATCTTGCGCTCCTCCTTTAATTATTTCGAAATACATTTATCATTATTTTTCTTTTCATTATATAATACTATGTTTTATATTCTACAATATTTTGCCCGATTCCGCTACACAGATACCACATCTGTTCAAAATATTTTTATTTCTTCAGTTTGATGAACGGATTTGTTACATTCGCATCTAAATATTCAACAGAAAGATTTCTTGCTTTTACGTCATTCACCATATTTTCTGCTAAAACAGCCTGATCTTCCAAATCTTCAGTACTTCCTAAACGTACAGATATTCCATCTCTTGTATATGCCACGAAATTTTCAGGATTACCGATATTAATTTCAGAAAATTCTTCGGCTCCTTTTTCGGATAAACAGCTTATAAATCGGAGAGCACGTATAACATCAGATTCTTCAATTTGATCGCCCAATAAAACGTTACCCAGTTTTTTCCCGGTAATCATTAAATAATCACCATTCTTTATAGATGTGTCATTTTTGATTACAAGACCTTCTTTATCAACAATAACATAGCCAAACTCTGTTTGAATGGCCGCTGCATTTTTTCTTTCTTGAATATTTATAACAATAGTTCCGGGGAATTTTCTTGCCATCTCCACATTCTCAATTCTCAAATCCTTAGACAATCTATCTTTTACGGTAGCAGTGCTTATTTGAAGTGTATTAACCGGTTCTTTAATTTCACCTTCAAATATAACATTTTCCATAGTCACATCTTGATTTCCTTTAAGCTCTATATGTCCAAAAGGAAGCGGTAAAAACAAAAGAGCCATAAGAATCAAAAACAAAAAAACTGTACCCAAAAGTAAATAAATCCTAATATTATTATGGGCTATACGGCGATGTCCGGATAAGTAAAATCTACTTCTTTTTTTCTTTTGCTTCTCTTTCGTAAAATCAACTTTACGCAGTAACGAGGATTTTTCTTCTAATCCATATCCCTTCTGCACCTGCGATTCACTAATTTTATCTGTTCTTTTTCCTTGTTGAAATTCATCAAAACTCTTGAATTCACTCATCTTGCAACCACTCATAACTATACTTTATTAATTCTCGCATCCAATAATAGCATTTCACAAAGCTCCGGAAATTTAATTCCTATTGCTGCTGCTGCTTTCGGAACCAAACTTGTAGCGGTCATTCCCGGAATAGAGTTTGCTTCTAAGAGAAAGGGAGTTTCACTTTTATCGGTGCGGAAGTCAAAACGAACCACTCCGCAACACTCTGCCACTTTATATCCCTTTATTGCTAACCGCTGCATCTCATCGGTCAGCTTTTTTGAAATTGGAGCAGGTACTAAATAGTCCGTTGCACCGCTTGTGTACTTAGAGTGAAAATCATATTGCCCTGAATGAGGACATATTTTAACAATAGGCAATGCTTTGCCATTTAAAACAGCAACAGTAAATTCTTCTCCATCTAAAAAAGTTTCCACTAATAAGCGAGGTTCTACCAAAAAAGCTCGACTTAATGCATCTCTTAAGCCCCCTGGCTCTTGCACTATTTCAATTCCGATAGTAGATCCTTCACAGGCAGGCTTTAAAACAACGGGAAATTTAAAACACTTTTTAATTGAATCTTCCACCTTATCTAAGCCATCCGATAAATAATATGGAATCGAAAATGCCATGTTGATTCCTGCTTGCTTAAAAATACGACTGCTTAGAATTTTATCCATCGTAATAGCACTGGAAGACACACCTGACCCGGTATAGGGAATCCCGGCTAATTCCAGAACACTTTGTATCGTGCCATCTTCCCCATATTTACCATGGAGAGCAATAAATACCATCTTTGCATTAATTTCTTGTAATTGTTTCAGTACTAAGTTAGGTTTGTATTCAACAGGTATCGCCTTGTATCCCAAAGAACATAATGCTTCTGTGACTGCCGCTCCGGTACGTCTCGAAATTTCTGCCTCGTGTGACAATCCCCCCAAAAGTACTGCTATTACTTCATTTTTATCAATCATTCCTTAACCCCTTCTCCTTTATATATTCAGATAATTTTTCTCCTACTTGGTATATATTACCTGCTCCCATCGTAATAACCATATCTCCTCTTTTGATAAAAGAGTAAAGAGTTTGAAGTAATTTATCCGTTTTTTCTATATAATATATTTCTTTATCCGGTTGTTGTTTTTTTACTAAATCAGGGATAAGCTTTCCATTAACTCCTTTTATAGGTTCTTCATTTGATGCATAAATATCGGTAAAAAATAACACGTCTGCATCATTAAAAGCTACTGCAAATTCATCTTTCAACAGATTTGTACGCGAATATCTGTGAGGCTGAAATACGCAAATAACTCTATGATTTCCTGACTCTTTTGCCGCAGCAAGCGTTGCTTCAATTTCTGTCGGATGATGTGCATAGTCATCTACTATCCATATATCCCGGTTTCTCATTTTTGTCTGAAATCTGCGTTTAACTCCGGTAAATTCCTGTAATGCACTTTTTATATTTGAAAAAGGTATCCCGCAATATGAACCGACAGCAACCGCTCCCAATGCATCTTTCACATTATGTGTACCAGGAGTTTGTAGAGATATTGTTCCTAACAGCTCTGTCTTATGCCATACATCGAATCTCATATAATTATCTTCATACCGTTTATTTACGGCGCGATATTCTGCATCTACATTCATTCCAAAAGTAATAATCTTCCTTTTTACTTTTGGTAAAATGGTTTTTACACCTTCGCTATCTGTACATAATAAAGCTGCACCATCATTATAAGAAACATTATTTACAAAATCGGCAAATGCATTCTGTATATTTTCAATTGTTCCATAATGATCTAAATGATCATCTTCGATATTTGTTACTACTGCCAAGAAAGGATGAAATTTCAAAAATGACCCGTCACTTTCATCCGCTTCCGCAATAACATAATCGCCATGCCCAAGGCAAGAATTACCCTTCAAGTAATCTGTTGCGGCCCCCAATACAATAGTAGGTGACATTCGAGCAGAATAAAAAATTTGGCCTATCATGGATGACGTCGTAGATTTTCCATGAGCCCCGGCAACAGCAATTCCTTTGCCCCATTTAAAAATAGCAGCTAATAAATCAGACCGGTGAAAAATGGGGATACTTCTTGCCTCGGCCTCCAAGAGTTCCGGATTATTCGGATGAATGGCACTGGAAATAATGATAACGTCCGCATTTTCTATATTTTCTTTTTTATGTCCGATGTAAATAGAAGCTCCATGATTCTTAAATTCTGACAACGCCGGAGAATCTGATATATCAGAGCCGGATACATTGAATCCTTTATTAATTAAAATTCTGGCAAGAGCACGCATTCCCATGCCACCAATTCCAATAAAATGATATGAACGATATTTATTTAAGTCCATTATATTTTCCCTCGTTCCGCAAGTGTAAGTGCCAGATGGGCTATATTTGCTCCTGCATGAATGTTTTTTATTTTTTTTGCTGCTTCTGACATCATAATTAACGTATCCGGATTATTACGTAAATCCTCAATATCCTGTATCAACTCCATATCTGTTACATATTTATCTACAATCATTTTAGCTGCCCCTGCTGAGACAAATACACGCGCATTAAACGTTTGATGATCTTCTGCAGCATATGGATATGGAATCAGAATCGACGGCAATTCTTTCGCAGCTAATTCCGATAGGCTAATTGCTCCGGCTCTGCAGATAATCAAATCTGCAGCAGCTAAGGCTGATGGCATATCATATTCATATTCAATAATATGGCTCCCTTCACCATAAGCCCCTTCTTTTACCTCACCAAGCTCTTTTATTATTCCATCGTATGCCAAATGCCCTGTCACATGATGAATATGAACTCCGGATTTATTTTTAAAATATTTATGAACCCCAATCATTGCCTGATTGATAGTTTTTGCGCCGCGACTTCCTCCCGTTACTAAGACCATAAAGTCTGAAGTGGGAATCCCTAATTTTAATCTGGATTCGGCTCTTTGTGCTTTTATAATAGAGGGACGAATAGGATTACCGGTATACACACATTTTCCCGGACAGGGAAATCGCGAAGCCGCCTCTTTATATCCCAAGGCAATACAACTTACCATATGGCTTAAAATTTTGTTGGTTATACCTGGGATTACATTTTGCTCTTGAATAAGTGTGGGAATATGCGAAAGCGCCGCTGCCATTAAAATAGGACCACATACATAGCCGCCTGTCCCAATAACCACATCGGGCTTGAATTGATTTAGAATTTTTCTCGCTTTAAAAAGACTGCCGGCCGCCGTTGTTAAAGTTTTTATGTTATCAAAACTGAATTTTCTTTTTAAACCTGACACCGGAATTGGAGCAAAATTGTATCCTTCCTTTGAAACAATTTCTGCCTCCATACCATTCGGAGTTCCCACAAAAAGGATCTCAACGTTTTCTGTTTTCTCTATTTCCCTGGCTATAGTGATAGCCGGGTATATATGTCCGCCGGTGCCGCCCCCGGAAAGAATAATTCTTTTCATGTAAACTCCAAAAATTAATTTAATTTATTAACAATTCTTTTAAAATGCATGCCTCGCTCTTCAAAGGAGGAATACGCATCGAAACTCGAACATGCCGGCGAAAGCAAGATTGTATCACCTTCTTCAGCCAAACTTTTCCCCTTTTTTACTGCATCTTCCATATCAGATGCAAGAATAACAGAAGGTATGTGAAATTTTTCTGCCACTGACTTAAACCGAGCTGCTGCCGCCCCAATTAAAATTAGATGCTTCACATGTTTTTTTACATTTTCCATAAAAGTATCTAATGGTGTCCCTTTGTCATGTCCTCCTGCGATAAGTATTACCGGCTTTTTAAAAGCTTCCATTCCTTTAATCGCCGCATCTACATTAGTTGCTTTTGAATCATTATAATATGAGACACCTTTAAGTGTTCTGACAAATTCTATGCGATGCGGTAGCCCCTTAAATGAAAGAATTGCCTGACGTATACATTCAACAGGAACACCCGCTTCATATGCAAGAAAAGATGCCGCTAATATATTTTCATAATTTTGGTTGCCTTTCAGTTGTATATCTTGAATCTTCGCAAGAAATATTTCCTGTCCGTGTCTCTCTAACATTAGTGTATCATCGACCAGACAAGCCCCTTCTTTAATAAATTGTTTTGTACTGAACAGGCAGACCTCTGTGTGTGCCTGTTTTATAAGAGAAGATGTATATGAATCTTCTGCATTCAACAACAGACACTGTTTTTTCCCCATATTCTCAAAAATTCTGGCTTTTGCCGCTACATAATTTTCCATAGTATGATGTCGCTCCATATGATCAGGAGTAATATTTAAAATAGTGGCCACCCGGGGACAAAAAGTATCAATGAATTCAAGTTGGAAGCTGGAAATCTCCGCAGCAATGAGTCCGTTCTCCGGTACAAGTTCTGCCTCTCTGCTTAATGAAATCCCCATATTGCCTGCCAGTGCAAACGGAATTCCGGAATTGTTTATCATGTCTCCAAGAAGCGTAGTGGTAGTCGTTTTCCCATTTGTTCCTGTTACAGCAAGAATTGGAGCTTTAGTCATACGATAAGCAAGCTCCACTTCACTAATTACAGGTATTTCTTTTTTTAATGCAGCAGCAACAATAGGGTTTTCTATCGGAACAACCGGAGATACAACAACTGTATCAATGTTTTTTAATAAAATTTCTGCTTGTGCTCCAAACTTGAATACCGCTCCCAGTGCCAATAACGTTTCTTTTTCTTTTAAATCTTTAATGCTGTCATGTAAATCCGAAATTAAAACATGGCAACCATGTCTAAGTAATACATGAGCAGCTCCCAACCCGCTAATTCCTGCGCCTACTACCAATACATTTTTCATTAACATCGCCTCTTATTTTTTACATACGTCACATCATTTTCTTTATATTTCTATCAGTAAAATGAAAGTATCAATGCAGAGCCGGCAAAAATACATTCAAATAACCAAAATGACCAGACTACTCTTACCTCACTCCAACCACATAGTTCAAAATGATGATGCAGAGGACTCATTTTAAATACACGCTTGCCTGTCATTTTAAAAGAAGCCACTTGAATGATAACCGAAAGTGCCTCTAACACAAAAATAATCCCCAAAAACAGAAGTAGCAGTTCCGTTCTTGTTATTACTGAAATCCCTGCGATAGCGCCTCCCAAGGCCAAGGATCCGGTGTCTCCCATAAAAATTTTTGCAGGATGGTAATTAAAAAATAAGAATCCGATGCACGCTCCGGCCAATGTGATAATAAAATACCCTAAATTATGAAGCCCGTGAAGATAACAATATACTCCATACGCAAAAAAAGCTACCACACAGCACCCTGATGCTAATCCGTCCAATCCGTCAGTCAGATTGACAGCATTTGATCCGCCTATCAGGACAAGAATGACAAAAATATAATAAAATGATCCGATAAACAGTTCTGTATGTAAGAAGGGAATAGAAACAGAGAGCGGTAAGTGTAATGTTTCTATACACCCCCAGCAAAAAAGGACCGACAAAATAAGTTGTCCCAATAATTTTTGTTTTGCAGTGAGTCCAAGATTTCTTTTTTTCTCGGCTTTAATAAAATCATCTAAAAATCCCAAAACACCATGTCCGATTGTTAAAAATAAAAGCCACAAAACAGGTGTATCTAAAAGGTGATTCCATAAAATTACAATAACTGCTGCCAGTATCATAAACAGACCGCCCATCGTAGGAGTGCCGGCTTTAGCTCTATGCGACCGGGGTCCTTCCTCCCTGATAGACTGTCTCGCTTTATATTTCCGTGCGAGCGGTATTGCAAAATATCCGAGAATCACAGTGACTGCGACAGCCTCTATTATATATATCAGATAATTAATGTTCATGTTACCCAAGCATTTCCTTCCAATATTGAGGTATTTTTTCCATATGCATGGAATGAGATCCCTTAATAAGAATAACATCTCCTTCAGATGTATTTTCTTTTAAACAACCGGCTGCCTCATTCAAAGATTGACATTCTCTAATCCAACAAATGCCCCCCGATTCTCTGGCACCCTTAGCGATTTCTCCACTCAATGTACCGACTGTAATCAATCCGTCAAATCCTATTTCTCCGGCAATATTTCCTACTTGATAATGCAAGTCTCTTTCGAATTTACCCAATTCCCCCATATCACCCAATACAAGGATATGATGGTTTCCTTTCATTTGCTTTAACGATAAAAATGCCATCTTCATAGAAAGCGGATTTGCATTATATGAATCATCAATAACAGTAATCCCTGCTATTTTTAAAATCATCTGCCTTTGTTGACCGGGGACAAACTCATTAATGGATTTTTGAATTTTTTTAATATCGACTCCCAATACTCTGGCCGCTGCGGTAGCTGCCAATGCATTATAAACATTATGTATTCCTAATAGATGCAATTTCGCTTTAAGTGCTTCATCAAAACATGTACAGATATACTTTGTTCCTTCTGACTCATAGATAATATCCGATCCATGTACAGTATATTTTCTATTTAATCCGTAAGCAATGACATTACCCTTAAAATTGTTTCCCATTTTTATAACAAACGGATCATCGCCGTTCAAGATTGCTACTCCATTATCAGGCAAGGAATCTATTAACTCTTTTTTTGCTTTTGCTATATTTTCTTGACTTCCTAATATTCCGATATGTGCTGTTCCTACATTAGTTATAACACCAATAGTCGGATCTGCTATATCACAAAGTTCCTTGATTTGTCCCAGCCCTCGCATCCCCATTTCCACAACACAAACTTCCGTGTCTTTTGTCATGGAAAGAAGCGTTAAGGATAACCCTATTTCATTATTAAAATTTTTTTGTGTTGAACATACATTAAATTTGGAGGAAAGAATCCTGCTAATCATATCTTTTGTTGTAGTTTTTCCATTAGAACCGGTAATTGCTATTACCGGGATATTAAATTTTTTTCGATAAAAATGTGCCAGATTTTTTAGTGCTTGTTTCGTGTCGACTACAAAAACAACAGAAACATCCTCAGAAATATTTTTAAAATACTTCTGATCTGAAATAATTACTATTGACGCACCTTTTCGAACTGCGGTATTTATAAATTCATGGCCATTGAAGTTTTCCCCCGAAAGTGGTAAAAACAGTGCCCCGGGGATTAATGAACGTGTATCCGTACTTACGTCAGAGCAATAAGAACTCTTTCCGACTTGTAATATATTTCCTTTTGTTGCTTTTTTTATTTCTTCTAATGAAAATGATGCCATTATATTATCCTCTCAATGCCATTCTTGCTTCTTCCCTGTCATCAAAATGAATTGTCCTGTTTCCTAAAATCTGGTAATTCTCATGCCCTTTGCCTGCGATAATCACCACATCTTTTTCCTCCGCTAAAGAAATCGCTTTCCTGATTGCCTTGCGCCGATCGGGTTCTGTTTCATATTGTAAGAAAGGTTTCTTATCTGATTCGTCCATCACTCCCGCTTTTACTTCTTCTATAATTTTCAGCGGGTTTTCTGTGCGTGGATTATCATTGGTGATTATTACAATATCAGCATATTTTGCGGCTATACGCCCCATAATAGGTCGCTTTAATTTATCTCTGTCACCACCGCAGCCAAATACTGTAATTACCCTGCCGTGACTAAGTTCTCTCGCAGTTGTCAATATTTTCTCCAACCCATCCGGCGTATGGGCATAATCAACAACTACAGTAAAAGATTGCCCCTCATCAATCAATTCAAATCTACCGGGTACAGATTGAAAAGTTTCTAAAGCTCTTACAATAATCTCAACCGGAAGTCCTTCAGAGAGTGCAACACCTGCTGCCGCTACGCAATTATAGATGTTAAACCGTCCTGCTAATTTAGTATTTACGAGGTATTCTTTATTATCAAATTTTAAACGAAATGCAGATTTTTTGCTTGTAAACTCAGTAGAAAAAATACGCAAATCAGATTTGTCAGTCATTCCATAAGTATGGCAAGTGCATATTTTTTTGTTCTGAATAGCGGATTCCATAACATCTGAATATTCATCATCTTGATTAATCCATGCTGTTTTATTTTTTTTTAATTGCCCTGCTGCAGACACCATGCTAAAGAGTATTGCTTTTGCTTTCGCATAATTCTCCATTGTCTTGTGATAATCTAAATGATCTTCCGTAAGGTTTGTAAATACTGCCGTATCAAATTCACAACCGAAAACACGCCCCAATGCCAATGCATGAGAAGAAACTTCCATACACACATATTCAACTTTTTCTTCTGCCATCTCATACAATAAACGCTGTAAATCAATTACATCCGGTGTAGTGTTATGCGTTGGCACTTCCCGATCTCCAATCAAGGCATGAATTGTTCCTATAACACCCGTCTTATACCCGGCAGTACGAAATATATGAGAAATAATATGCGTAGTTGTTGTTTTCCCGTTTGTCCCGGTTACGGCAACCATCCTCATTTTTCGAGAAGGATAGTCAAAAAAATAAGGTACCATATCTTCCATCGCTTTTCTGGTACTCTCGACATAGATGACAGTAGTTCCTGTCGGAATCTTTATTTTTTTCTCTGCAACAATCGCTACAGCACCTTTTTTTACCGCATCCTCAACAAAGTCATGTCCATCAACTTTTGCTCCGGAAAGACAAAAAAACAGACTCCCCTCCCGAACTTCCCGGGAATCTGCTGTGACATCACGTATATATATATCATCCGAACCATTTACTTGCCGGTATACCGTATATTTTAATAAATCAAGTAGACTTTTCAATTCAATCACCTTATGTAGTACACCCGAGTTAAATAACTACCATATATAATATACCAATTTTTTCATGTATACAACAGCAGCCCATTTAAGAGCTGCTGCTTTTAATCTTTAATATTTAATTTCATATTATTTTTTTCATTACTACCATAAATAGCATCTGTTGACACTTTCATTCCCAATTCTGTTTCTGCTATTTTTTGTATTCTCGCAGGGGCTTCCAATTTGGCTACCTCTAATTGTTTTGTCGCATTTTCTCGAGCTAAGCTCATAACTTCTGCACGTACTAATTGCATTCTATATTCGGCTTGTACATTATAAGCGGCAAAAAAATAATAAACCAAAATCGGCACAAGAAAAATCAGTGAATATAAAACCAAACTATGAAATGCCAATCCTATTTGAGGATTTGTTCTTTCCGAAACAACTATCGAGCCTGTAGGATTTATATAGTTTATTTTGTCTACATTTTGTGCCAGCATTGTTTTTACCTCTGCAAATTATACTTTTTCTACAACTCTTAAAACTGCACTTCTTGACCTTGGATTATTTTTTATTTCCTCATCGGAGGGTTTCATTGGTTTCCCCACCTTTCTTACTAATTTCCGATGATTACAAACACAAATCGGTATATCCGGAGGACAAATACAATCTTTTTCCATTTCTTTAAATGTATTTTTCACAATTCTATCTTCTAAGGATTGAAAAGTGATGATCCCCAACCGTCCGCCTTTTTTTAAACGCTTCACACATTTTTCTATCGTAGTTTGAAGAATCCCTAATTCATTATTTACTTCAATACGTATGGCCTGAAATGTTCTTTTTGCCGGATGTGGTCCATTTCGTCTGGCCCCTGCCGGAATGGCCGCCTTAATCACCTTAACTAAATCATCTGTCGTTTCTATCGGGCGATTTACTCTTTTATCAACAATAAATTCAGCTATGCGACTTGCCCAACGCTCTTCGCCGTAGGCGCTAATTATTTTTTCCAAATCTTTTTCTGTATAAGTGTTTACCACTTCATAAGCACTCAAATCTTGTCTGCGATCCATTCTCATATCAAGTTTCCCATCATTCATGTAAGAAAAGCCGCGTTCACTTTCATCAAGTTGATATGAGGAAACCCCTAAATCAAATATAAATCCATTCACCATGTCCACATGCAGCGAGTCCAAAACCTCATCTATAAGAGAAAAATTACTTCTTACTGCCACATGTTTACACCGGGCTCCACGGAGCCGTTCTTCTGCAGCTTTTATGGCATCTCCGTCCTGGTCTACACCTATCAGAATACCTTTTTCGGATAACTCCTTTGAAAGAGCAAAAGAATGGCCTCCACCGCCCAATGTGCAATCTACATAAATACCGTTAATATCAGTAAGGATATAATCAATCATTTCTTTTAAAAGTACTGTCGTATGATTATATTTCATATCCGCCTCTATATATCAAAGCCTAAAGGAAGATCTAAAGAGTTCGCTAAATCCGCGATTGATTCTTCTCCATTTTCATCACTATCAAGTAATTCCGGATTCCAAATTTCAATCATAGCCCCTGTCCCTACAACACAAACCTCTTTTTTTAGAGCAGCTAATTCTCGCAAGTGTGCAGGAATTAATATCCGACCTTGGCGGTCACATTCAATTTCAGTACTTTTTCCAATCAGATATCTTTTAATTTTACGAACTCTTTTATCTGTAAAAGGTAATTGTTGTAATCTGGCAAGAAGTGCATTCCACCGTTCCATCGGATAAATGCAAAGACAGGAATCCAACCCGGGAGCCAAAACAAAGCTGTCCCCCAATTCATCCCTAAATTTAGCAGGAAGAATCATACGTCCCTTAGCATCTATCGTATGTGAATACTCATTCATAAACATTATTCTTCCCACCTCCCCACTTTTAACCACATTCTACCACAATAAACCACAATCAACAATACGGAACATTTATTCGTAATTCAGGTTATGGCTTTTTCCCTTTTACCATCTTTTATTCCCTCATGTTTTTTGGCTTTTATATCCTTTCTGATTTATAAAAACTTGCATATTATAAATAGTTTTTACTGTCTTAAATCTGTATATGCAATAAAAAAAGACACCCCTGTGGATGTCTTTTTTCATTTTATCTTTTAATAATTATGTATGTTATTCACTGACAGGATATACACTAACTTGTCTCTTTTCCCGACCAAGACGTTCAAAATGTACTTTCCCTTCTGCTGTAGCAAAAAGAGTATCATCTTTACCTATCTTGACATTCACTCCGGGATGTATGTGTGTACCCCTCTGACGAACAATTATATTGCCGGCCTTAGCAATCATTCCGTCATGCATTTTAGTTCCAAGCCGTTGTGCATTAGAATCACGACCGTTTTTTGTGCTGGAAACACCTTTTTTATGAGCGAATAACTGAAGATCAAATAATAACATGTAATTCACCCCTTTATCATTTTTAAATTAAGTGTATCAGGATATCTTTTCCTGATTTCTTCAAGACCACATAACATTGTTTTTATCAGAATATCTGACCGGTTATCAGCCCGATTTCCAATATCCACATTCATAAATCCATATTTGGAGTCATATCTGCCTTCTATTTGAAGAACATTCTGTAAACCAAGCGCACAAGTCAGTGTGACACCTGATACAGCTGCACATACAAGATCATATCCGTCATTTTCACGATTGCTGTCTGCATGCCCGGAAATAGAGAATCCCCTGTATCGCTCTTGAGAATCCAAATGTACTTTTATGGTAATCATTAACCTTCAATCTTTTCAATTTGAACTTTTGTGAATGGCTGACGATGACCCTGACGACGGCGGTAATTGGATTTTGCCTTGTATTTGAAAATCCTGATTTTCTTTTCTTTTCCTTGTGCTAAAACTTTCGCAATAACTTTAGCACCTTCAACAATCGGTTGTCCGATTTTTACCGTGTCTCCCGATAAAAGAAGAACTTCATCAAAGGTCACTTTATCACCTTCAGAAACATCCAGTTTCTCAATGGTAATAACTTTCCCTTCTTCAACATTGTATTGTTTACCACCGGTTTTAATAATTGCGTACATGTGTGCACCTCCTTCATACTATACTCGCCGAGTGCGGCAGCTTCTTAGTAAAAGCATTTAATCGCCGATTTCGAGCGGTTGTGCCATAGCACCCTGTACAATGACTTAATTATTATACTAAGCAGACATGGGTCTGTCAAATGACTTTTGCAGTTTTTATATGTTTTATTACTACTCCGGACCTAATCCGTCCCGTTTTTCATTTTTATGTGCTATATAACGTACCACTGTTTTTCTTGCTTTATTGATTTTACTCCCCGTATTTCTAAACTTTCGCAAGGTAGTTGTTTTCGATTTAGTTTTAGGCTTCATATCTGTAATCGCACTCATATCCCCTCTTTTTACTGAAGTGGCACGAATTCTTTCTGGTTTTAAGATAGAACGAATTATTTTCATTGTTTTATCAGGAATTAATTTTGGGTCAAAGCTGTAAATATCTATAGCCGCATAACCCATATCCGGATAAGCATGAATACAGACATGGGCTTTTGATCCGTAAGCAGCCACAATTATTTCTTCTTCTCCCTCATGCAAATACGTATCATCAACTTCAAATCCAAGGTAAGAAACGCCATCAGACACCGTTTGTAAAATATCATGAGATGAAGATAATATATCCGTTTTACAGCCATAGCAATCTACAAGAAGATGTTTTCCTACATAGTCAGACATTTCGTCCCTCCCCATCTGATATAAATAATTTCTTTTATTATATCAAACACTTCTTATATTTGCATAAATGTTCTTTAAATAAAAAAATAGAAAGCGGCCCATAAAACCGTTTTCTATTTTTTATTTTATTCAGTTCTTAGAGTGGCTTTTTCTTTTTCAAGCGCAGCGATAATATTTTTTATCCATAATTCCACTTCTTTGTCAGTCAATGTTCTATCTTCTGCTCTAAAACTTAAATTATAAGCCATTGACTTAAATCCGTCCGGCACTTGTTTCCCTTGATATAAATCAAAAAGAACAAGTTTTTCTAAATGCTCTGTTCCGGCTTGCAGAATAATATTTTCTACAGCCTCATTAGAAAGATATTCAGGCACAAGAATTGCCAGATCTCTTTCCACAGCAGGGAATTTAGGAATTTTATGATAGTCGGTTACACTGCTTATGAGCGGTAAAATATCCGGAATCGAAAGAACAAATCCGTATACTTTTTCCTTTATTCCCCATAGATCTAAGACCCGTGGATGAAATTCCCCAAAAGTAATTAAAGTTACGCCACTTTTCACAAACCTGGCGGAGATTCCGGGATGAAAAGCAGGATAATCCGTTCTTTCAATTTTGTAACCCCTAATTCCTATAGCAGAAAGAATATCTTCTGCAATGGCTTTTATGTCAAAAAAATCATATTCTTTTTGAACATTGGGATATCCTTTTTCTGCCGGATTTCCACAAAGAGCACCTGCTATCATAGCATATTCGTTCGGTAATTCTTTTAATGGCAATGATTTAGGTTCATAAACATGTCCGTGCTCAAAAACAGATATCTGCTTATTCTTTTGTGCCAAATTATATTTCAATGTATGTAATAGCCCCGGTAAAAGAGATGTTCGCATATCGGGATATTCTTCAGAAATGGGATTAAGTACCGGGATTACCTGATAAATTTTATCGGTTTTAGGAAAATTTAATTTTTCCAAATCCTTTTTATCCATAAAACTATAGTTGATAACTTGAGATAATCCTTTATTGATTAGTCTGTCACTGATTGCAAACAACACTTCCTGTTCTTTGCTCATCATGCCTTTGGTAATAGCGCTCCAAGGCGTCGTAATCGGAATATTCGCATAACCATACACACGGGCAACTTCTTCTGCCAAATCAGGCATACCGCACACATCCAGTCGGAACTCCGGAACTGTCGCTTTTATTACCCCATCATTTTCGTGTACTTTAAAGTGCAATCTTCTTAAAATATCAATCATACTTTTTTTCGGCAAATCAATTCCGATATATCGGTTAATTGCATCTACAGTCGTTGTTATCACTTGTGATACAGGTTTTATAGGATATTGCTCAACCATTCCGGAAGCAACCGTACATGCACCTTGCTCGATTAAGATTTGTGAGATTCTGCCAATCGCCAATTCTGTCCTGGATAGATGAATTCCCCTCTCATACCGACCTGATGCTTCTGATCTCAACCCTAACCGGCGGGACGTGCGTCGAACGGAAGCACTGTCAAACACCGCAGCTTCCAAAAAGACATTTTTCGTATTCTCAGTCACCTCTGTATCCAGTCCCCCCATAACACCGGCAACACAGATTGCCTTTCCCTCTCCATCAGAAATCACCAAATCCGTCGGATTTAAGACTCTTTCATTTTTATCAAGAGTTATAATTTTTTCATCTTCTTTTGCAAAACGGCAGGTTAAGCTATGCCCAGACACCTTATCATAATCATATGTATGCAAGGGCTGTCCTGTCTCCAGCATTACATAATTTGCTGCATCAACAATATTATTTATCGGACGAATACCATTACTCCTTAACCGATTTTCTATCCATACCGGAGAACGACCGACTTTAACATTTTCCAAAAGCCTGCCGCAAAAACGTTTACAGTATTCAGCATTTTCTATATGAACAAATGCACGTCCCTCAATAGCATTTCCATTTTCCACTACTTTTATAACAGGTAATGCTAATTTTCTCTCAAAAATTCCGGCTACTTCCATTGCCATTCCTATCATGCTAAAGCAATCCGAACGATTAGCCGTTAATTCCATTTCATAAATTACATCGTCCAAATCAAAGAGCTCATGAATATCCATTCCCTCTTTCGTATCTTCCGGAAGAACCATGATTCCTTCTTTATCTATATCAGGGAATAAATCAGCATCTAACCCCAGTTCGCCGGCAGAACATATCATGCCGTCTGATTTTATACCGCGTAACTCACCGGACTCGATAATTGTGTCTCCACGAGATAAACCTCCGGGTGCACCGGCTTCATGCCTTGCCGGTATATGCGCCCCCGGTAGTGCAACAGGTACTATTTGCCCCACCTGTACATTAGATGCTCCTGTTACAACTTGTATAGTTTTTTTATTACCTACATCAAGCCGACAAACAAAAAGTTTTTCTGCATCAGGATGTTTGTTAATCTCTAATATTTTCCCGATTACGACTCCGCTAATTCCTCGTCCCGGATACATGACATGCTCAACAGGGATTCCATCCACAGTGAGTGTTTCAGCCATTTCCTCAACATCAATACCTTTTATATCAACAAGTGTCCCCAGCCATTTCAATGATACATTCATCATATTTCCCTTTCTTCTTAAAATTGTTTCAAAAATCTGACATCATTTTCATAAAAGTTTCTCAGATCATCAATTCCGTAAAGTAGCATGGCAATACGTTCAATTCCCATACCAAAAGCAAAACCGCTGACTATATCCGGATCATATCCGTTAATTTTAAGGACCATATTATGCACCATTCCGCATCCCAAAATTTCAAGCCAGTCCGGATCATCGCTTGCCGCATGTGTCCTTGATGCAAATGAAATATCAACTTCAGCAGAAGGTTCTGTAAATGGAAAATAGCTGGCACGAAAACGAATTTTCGTATCAGTTCCAAATAAGTCTTTTAGAAAAATTTCAAGTGTTCCTTTTAAGTCGGAAAATTTTATTCCCTTATCAACAACGAGCCCCTCTACCTGATGAAAAACCGGAGAATGTGTAGCATCATTGTCCCAGCGGAAAACCTTCCCGGGAGCAATCATACGGATTGGTGTATTCGGCTCATGCTTACGCAACGTTCTTGCTTGTACCGGTGAGGTATGAGTGCGGAGTAATATCTCCGGAGTTATATAAAATGAATCTTGCATATCTCGTGCCGGATGATCCTTCGGCAAATTCAAACACTCAAAATTATAGAAATCCTCTTCAATTTCAGGCCCCTCTTCTACAGAATAGCCCATACGAATAAAAGATTTCATAACTTCACGCAATGCTTTATCCAAAGGGTGAACATGTCCTGTTATCCTGCGGCGGGAGGGCAATGTAATATCTACAGTCTCATTCTTAATCTTGGCATTCAGACGCATTGTTTTCAGCTCTTCTAATTTAGCTGAAATTCTGTCTTCAATATCTGCACGCACTGTATTTGTCAGAGCACCCACAACAGGTTTTTCTTCATTTGAAAGTTCTCTCATTTGCTTGAGAATGGCTGTCAGCTTTCCTTTTTTACCTAAAAAAGAAACTTTGATTTCCTGCAGCGCTTTTTCATCCTTACAGGCAGATATTTGGTCAAACGCAAAACTACTTAATTCAGCCAGGTCTTTTTTCATTTCTTTTGCAGTACTACTTAAATCTAATGCGTCCATATTCATTCCTCCTATATTCAAATCTGTTTTTATCCTAAAATAAAAAACTCCGCCCTCCAAAGAGGGGCGAAGTTTGTCGCGGTACCACCCTAATTTATCACTCGGGTAACTTTAACGCAGTTGTACGTTTTGCCTACTTGATTCAACAAAATGCTCAAAAGTGAACCGATTTTTCTATCTTGCTGGCATCTCACTATCGCCAACTCTCTGAACAGAATTAAAAAATCTCTTCTTTATCATTGCTTTCATATAAAATAACATGTTTTTATTTTATCATTAGAGACACGATTGTCAAGTTACTGACAATTGATTTACAGTCTAATTAATATACTGCTTCATTTGCAATAACCAATCTTTGTATCTGATTTGTGCCTTCATAAATTTGCATAATCTTTGCATCACGCATATATTTTTCCACCGGATTTTCACGGGAATATCCATTTCCTCCCATAACCTGAACGGCTGTAGTAGTTACATTCATGGCCGTATCAGAAGCGTAACACTTAGACATGGCAGAAAACATCGCCGCTTTTTTATCTTTTTCCATTTGCATTACGCAGGCTTTATAAGTCAAAGCTCTTGCCGCTTCAGTCTGAAGAACCATATCTGCTATCATTTGTTGAACCATCTCAAAAGAAGCTATCTTCGCACCGAATTGCTTTCTTTGATGTGAATATTTTACGGACATTTCAATAGCAGCTTGAGCAATTCCCACAGAAATCGCTGCCACCACAGGGCGAGATAACTGAAGAGTCTGCATAGCAATCAAAAAACCTCTGCCTTCTTTTCCGATAAGGGATGATTCAGGAATAAAACAATCTTCAAAAATAATTTCTGCAGTTGCAGAAGCACGAATTCCCATTTTGTCTTCTTCTTTTCCAATTGAAAGTCCCGGTGTATTCGCATCCACCAAAAAGACTGTCAACCCCCTGATTCCACCGGACTCTCTTGTATTTGCAAAAAGAGTAATCTTATCTGCAATAGGGGCATTTGTTATAAAGCATTTTGTTCCGTTTAAAATATAGCCTCCTTCTACTTTTTGGGCACGACAGGCTACCGCACCCGCATCAGATCCTGCATTAGGTTCTGTTAAAGCAAAACAGGCCATTCCTCCTTGGTTCAAGCAATCAAAGAATTCCTTTTTCTGTCTGTCATTTCCTGCAAGCAGAATAGGATAAGCCGCCAGTGAATTTGCTGCACACAAGGTTGCTATGCCTGCACATCCCTTAGCAAGCTCTTCTGCTATCAATGCCACTGTCAATAAGTCCAGCCCTGCTCCACCATATTCTTTCGGAACAGACAATTGTGTCATTCCGGAAGATTTCAAAATATCAAGAAGTTCTTCATCCATAACGCCACTTTTATCGATATGCAATGCCCTGGGCGTAATTTCTTTTTCTACAATCTTTTTTGTCAGTTTAATAAATTCTTGTTGTTTTGGCGTAATTGAAAAATCCATATTCCCCTCCAAGAAAATCATTATACTTATAGGATTTTTATTATTATAGCAAAGATTAGACTAAAATTGATACTTCTCGTAATAAGCAGCCTTTCTCCATCCCGGTGAATTATTCATGCCGTAAAGCTTCAATAGGTGCTAATCCGGCCGCTTTTTGTGCAGGATACAATCCGAATAGAATCCCAATAATTACAGAAAACATAAATGCTCCTATAACCGGTACTGAACTTACTACTGATGGTATTTGAAAAAAATAAGGCACCAAATTTCCGATTATAATTCCTGAAGTAATTCCAATCAATCCACCTATAACCGCTATTGTAGCAGACTCTATCAGAAACTGTGTAATAATCATATAAAAAGTAGCCCCCAGTGCCTTTCTTATTCCGATTTCACGTGTTCTTTCTGTAACCGAAACAAGCATGATATTCATAATTCCGATTCCTCCGACTAAAAGAGAAATTGCTGCTATGCTTCCAAGAAACAAGGTGATAGATTTTGTCGTGCTTTCCATCATATCCTGATATTCTTTAGCATTTCGTATTTCAAAATCATTTTCTGCATATAAAGGTAATCGATGCCTTGTACGTAATAAATTTTCAATATCATGTTCAACTTGGTAAATTACTTTTTCATCTACAGTAGTCAGCATAATATTATGCAGGTAATTAATTCCTAAAACTCTTTCCTGTATGGTTGAAAACGGGCAAATGATACAGTCATCTTGATCATTTTTTCCATAGCCTTTTCTTTTTAATACGCCAATAACAATAAACGGATTCCCTTTGATCCGTATTTTTTCTCCTACAGGAGCCTTTTCTCCAAAAAGAGTACTCGCTACTGTCTGTCCCAGAATACAAACCCTCGCCCTTCTATCAAACTCTTGTTCTGTCCACCAGCGACCTTCAGCAAGTCCCCAATTTCTAACTATCTGATAGTCTGATGTAACACCGGATAAAGTGGTGGTGCAATTTTTATTTTGGTTAACTGCGACTGCTGTTGTTTTTGCAGAAGGTGTTATAGCTATAATATTCGGCAATCTCTTTATTGCCAGATAATCTGCATAGGAAAGAGTTTTTTCAGAGCCTGCTGCGGGACGTATGCCGGGTTTTCTTCCTGTACCGGGAATCACGGCCATCATATTTGCTCCAAGAGCAGTAATACGATTTTCGACATCAGCCTGCATCCCATATCCCAAAGACATCAAGGCAACAACAGCGGCTACCCCTATTATAATCCCCAACATTGTCAAAAAAGATCTCATCTTATTTTTCACAATAGAATGGAAAGCCATAAAAATACTATCCCGGAATATAGCAGACAATGTAATTTCTCCTCTTTATTAATGGGATTTTTTTAGTTCTATTTTTATCACATTTATTCATAATGCAATGCATCTATGGGGTTTAATCGAGCTGCTTTTTCCGCAGGATAAAGCCCAAATACAAGACCAATAAAAATAGAAAACAAGAAGGAACCGATAATCGGTAAAAACGATATTACGGTAGATATTCCTATAAAATAGGGAATAATAATAGCAATAAATACTCCGAGAAGTATCCCTAAGATACCGCCGGCAATACTCACAGTAATCGATTCAATCAAAAATTGTGTAATGATCATACAGTGTGTTGCACCAATTGCTTTTCTGATACCTATTTCTTTCGTTCTTTCAGTTACAGAAACAAGCATGATATTCATAATCCCGATTCCCCCGACCAAAAGAGAGATGGCCGCTATACTTCCGAGAAATACTGTGAGGGTTTGCATGGTAGATTTCATTGTGTCCATCAAGTCCTGAGAGTTCTGAATATTAAAATCATCTTCCTCCCCGGGAATTAGACGATGTCGGGTTCTCAGCAAATTAGTCACGTCTGTTTCTATTTGGGGAAGTAAATTACTTTTTTCAGTAGTCAAAGCAATACGATTAACATAAGTAATTCCCATCAGACGTTCTTGCACCGTAGAAAACGGGCATAAAATCCTATCGTCCTGGTCTACAAATGAATACCCCTTAGCATCAAGTATTCCGACCACAGTAAAAGGGTCTCCATGAATTCGTATTTTTTGTCCAATCGGCGACTCTTCCCCAAATAGCCCATTTGCCACGGTTTTTCCTATGACACATACACGTTCACGTCCCGTAAATTCCTGCTCATTCCACTGTCTTCCCTCTGATACATTAAGATTGGAAATATCAAAATATTCAGAAGTCACTCCATATACCACAGTTGTCCAATTTTTGTTTCCATGAACTACAATATAGCTGCCATTCACTAAAGGCGCTGCGTGGTTAATATTAGGGAGATTTTTAATGGCAAGGTAATCTTTATATGTTAAGCTTTGCATAGAACCGGATGGAAAATGGACCCCGGGCTTTCTTAACGCCCCCGGAATCACTGTAATTTGGTTCGACCCAAGACTTGCTATATTGTTCTCTATATCTGCTTGCACCCCGTATCCTAAGGACATCAATGCAATAACAGCCGATACTCCTATAATAATTCCAAGCATCGTCAAAAGAGAACGCATTTTATTACTGATAATAGAATTAAAAGCCATGGACATACTTTCAAAAAATATATTGGTCATATAAGAGTCCCCTTTATATCTCTGCTGATATAACCATCAGAAAGTATGACATGGCGGGTTGCAAAATTTGCCACATCCAGTTCATGAGTTACTAATATGATTGTCTTTCCGGATTCATGAAGACCGGTAAAAATTTCCATAACTTCACTTGTTGATTTGCTATCTAAATTCCCTGTCGGTTCGTCTGCCATAATAATTGCCGGATGATTGACCAATGCTCTTGCAATGGCTACACGTTGACGCTGCCCGCCGGACATTTCAGACGGCATATAATCAATTCGGTCTCCCAACCCGACAGATGCAAGCATTTTTTCCGCCCGAGCTTTCCTTTCACTTTTATCTACATTCCCATAAATCATAGGAAGAATTACGTTATCTAATGCAGATAACCGGGGAAGTAAGTTGAAACTTTGAAATACAAATCCTATTTTCCGATTTCTTATAACAGCCAATTGGTTATCATCTAAATTCGAGACTTCACTCCCATCCAGCACATACGATCCTTCGGTCGGTCTGTCAAGGCAACCCAAAATATTCATTAAAGTAGACTTCCCTGCTCCGGATGGCCCCATTATAGATATGAATTCCCCTTGATGAACACTTAACTGTATGTCTCTGAGGACAGAAACTTTTTCCGCCCCAATATAATAGCTTTTTTGTATATGTTCTAAATGAATAATCTCTCCGTTTCCTTTATCATCTATATTCATTAAATTGGTCCTCTATGTTTTACCTTTGTAACAGTCGTAGAATCTTTTTCCTGACTCACTGTACCGCTTATAACAATTTCGTCTCCCTCGTTCACTCCTGATATAACTTCTACCACTTTATCAGTTGTAATACCTGTATTTACATACACTTTTGAAAGGCCTTCTTCTCCTTTTACATACACATATGAACCTTTCGCATCACTTCGAAGTGCGGTAATCGGAACTACAAGTGTGTTTTCTTTTTCTTGCCCACTTATTTCTGCACGAGCCGTCATTGATGGATATAAGCCATCCAGATCTTCAGTATTAATATCTACATAAACCGTATAATACACAACGGAAGACGATGCTGTACTACCTGCAGATCCTGAGTACCGCTTTTGGGAAATATCACTTATAATTCCATGAAAAAGTCTTCCCGGATATGCATCAACAGTAAAAGAAACTTTTTGTCCAAGTCTTACTTCTCCTATATCTGTTTCGTCAACCAACAGTTCAATTTTCATAGATGACAAATCTGCCACCCTGACAATGACCATTTGGTTAGATAGTCCTTGAGACACTGTTTCCCCTACTTTCATGGGTTCCCCGACTATTGTACCATCCATAGGTGAAACAATAACTGTATCATTTAAATCAGCTTCAGCTTTATCATATGCTGCCTGTGCATTTAAGTAAGAAAGCCTGGCATCATCCATGATTTGATAAGAAACTGCACCTTGTTTATATAAATCACTTAGTCTTAGATAATAAGATTCTTTGTTTCGTAATGTATTTTGTGCTTGTTTCATCGACGATGTAAGTGCCTTTGATTCAATGCTTGCTAAAATCTCCCCTTTTGCAACTTTTTGATTTTGTTTGACATAAACGGCCTCGAGTGTCCCTGATGCAGTGGCCGACAAATCAACACTATTTACTGGCTGGATTGTTCCTGTTGCATCAATTATCATACTTATATTAGAACGGCTTACCTTCCCTAAAACATAAGTATCTTTGTTTGCTTCTTTTTTCGACTCAGACCAAAAATAAAAGACACCGATACATATTAATAAAATCACAAACACAGCAACAAGACCTTTTCTATTCAACAAGACCGCCTCCAACTTTTTTATATTTATACTCATTATTTTCTCACTGTCATTTCCCTTACTTGCATTTAATTTTAACACGATATCTTGAATAAACAAAAGATTTCATATTTAAATTAACACAAAATGAGCTGTTTCTCTTTTATATAAAAAACCTTGTGACTCTACAGATGGAGATACACAAGGTTTTTTATATATTTTATCAACTTTTAACGGTCAAATAATTTATAAGTCTTCGTAAATCGGATACTTATGGCAAAGCACTTGTACTCGTTCTGCACAAGATTTCTTCACCGCTGTATCTTCAGGAGATTTAACAACAAGAGAAATAATCTCTGCAATTTCTTTAAAATCTTCTTCTACCAGCCCGCGTGTTGTCAATGCCGGAGAGCCGAGCCGAATGCCGCTTGTAACAAATGGGGATAATGTTTCAAAAGGTATTGTATTTCTATTTGCAGTAATTCCAATTTCATCAAGCACTGTCTGCGCAACTTTTCCTGTAATACCAATTTCTTTCATATCCGCCAAGAGTACATGCGTATCAGTTCCCCCGGAAATTACGCGTATTCCCTGACTTTGCAGTTCATCAGATAATACTTTAGCATTTTTCTTTATTTGCTTTGCCTGTAACTTAAAATCATCAGTTAAAGCTTCTCCAAATGCCACAGCTTTAGCGGCAATTACATGTTCAAGAGGTCCGCCCTGTACCCCGGGGAAAATTGACTTATCGATTATTTTGGCATAAGGCTCTTTACACATAATTATCCCGCCTCTCGGCCCTCGAAGTGTTTTATGCGTCGTTGATGTCACAATATCTGCCCACTGTACAGGGTTGGGATATTCTCCTGCTGCAACAAGACCGGCAAAATGTGCCATATCAATCATAAGTAATGCATCCACTTTGTGGGCGATGGCAGCCATACGTTCAAAGTCAATAATCCGGGAATAGGCAGACGTTCCTCCGATAATCAGCTTAGGGCGTGTTTTCATCGCTAACTTTTCCATGGCATCATAATCTAACAGTTCATCTTCTTTCCTCACTCCATACGGCAGAACATGAAAATAATTGCCTGATATGTTAACCGGACTGCCATGTGTTAAATGTCCACCATCATTTAGATTCATACCAAGGACTGTATCTCCCGGCTTGAGCAATGCGTAATAAACTGCAAAATTAGCTTGTGAGCCGGAATGAGGTTGTACATTGACATGATCCGCATGAAAAAGCTCTTTGGCACGATCTATAGCCAATTGCTCCAACTTGTCAACGTATTCACAACCGCCATAATACCGTTTTTGAGGATAGCCTTCTGCATACTTATTTGTTAGTACACTCCCCTGTGCCTCCATAACTGCATAGCTGACAATATTTTCAGATGCTATCATCTCTAATTTATTACGTTGACGATTTAGCTCCTCTTGAATAATATCATAAACTTTCTTATCTCCTGTTTTTAAGTGATGATTAATCATACCACGTCCTCCTTATCCCCTTTTATAACGAGCTCTCTCACCGCCAACTAAAGGCGGTCTAGTGCGAGCAGCAATCACAACAGCTTTTCCAATATGATTATTTTTCAGACGTACCGGCACTGCAACTTTCCTAAGATGCATTCCTATCATGGTAAACCCTATATCAAGTCCTCCATCTGCTTTGATGCTTTCCACTGCAACAGGATCATCAAAATGATAATAAGCATTTGTCGCAAAAGCACCTCCTGCATGAAGCCATGGTACAACTGTAACTTCTTGATAATTTTTAACCTTTGCCACTTTTCTTTCCATAATAAGTGCACGATTTAAATGCTCGCAACATTGAAATGCTAAAAAAAGTTTTCTCTGCTTTGCTATTTCCAACAGGCTTTCTACCACAGCTGTTCCAATTTCATAAGAGCTGTCTTTACCAATACTCTCTCCTTTGATTTCACTGGATGACCCGCCTATCACAAGTAGAGATTCTTCCGGAAAATCAGCAATTTTACATAATTCTTCAAAAGCCGCCACGGTTTCTTTTCTTATTTGCTCATACATTATTCTCTTTTTCAACCTCTTCAATCTTAGTGATGCGGCGGGCATGACGCCCACCCTCAAATTTTCCTTCCAAAAAAGTATCTACTATTCTCTCTGCAAGTCCGGTACCGATAACTCTCGCCCCCAAAGTCAAAACATTGGCATCATTATGAGCTCTGGTATAGAACGCTGAAAATTCGTCTCCACAAAGCGCTGCTCGAATCCCTTTCATCTTATTGGCCGTTATGCTCATCCCAATTCCGGTACCACAAATTAATATAGCAAATTCTACAACTTTATTCTGAACCAATTTACAGGCCTTTACTGCAAAATCAGGATAATCGCAGGACTCTTCGGTATTAGTTCCGCAATCTATAAACTCAATACCTTTTTTGTCTAAATGCTGCTTTAATTCTTCTTTTAACTGAAAGCCGCCATGGTCACTTGCAATAGAAATTTTCATAAATGATTCCTCCCCGAAAACGCACATGTAATCATATAATATTAATTATAAGTCAACAAGCAAAACCTTGTAAATGCACATAAAATAATATCGACCATCAATTAGTAAGCATACTATCCCGGGAAACTATTCATAAAAGCATTATACTACAACTCAATGACATGGAAACCTGATGCTTTTGCCAGACGATTCATGATAGCGAGCCCAAGTCCTCGATTATCAGTCCCTTCTGCAATAATCTTATCAACCGGGGCATTATTAAAAAACAGTAACCCCTGAAATAAATGATGGGCAAATTTGGTTTTATCACTTCTTCTGCCCCAGATAAAAATATTTTTTTCTTGCGGAATTAACCGTGCTGTTTCCTCACTTACAAAATATCCATATGTTTTATCTCTCTGTTTAGCATATGCACAAACATGATTTTCTATCTTCTGTATGTCTCCGACATACACAGTAAGAGGTGCAGATGGTGCATAATGTCTATATTTCATTCCGGGTGCTTTAGGTGGTTCATCAGATGATGTAAGCGCTTTATCTACTTCCGTTTCTCCATATAAAGAAAGCATTTCTTTTGTAATGCCACCCGGTCTGTAGATAAGGATTGTTTCTTCTTTTACTGCTATGATTGTTGATTCTAACCCTATAAGAGACATTCCTCCGTCAATAACTGCCTCTATTTTCCCATTCATATCATGCATGACGTCATCAGCTGTCGTTGGGCTTGGACGGGTTGATATATTTGCACTCGGACCTGCAATCGGCACACCTGCTGCACGAATTAGTACCCGCGTGGCTTCATGAGCAGGACAACGAATTGCTACCGTATCCAATCCCCCTGATGTTTCAAAAGGAATAATTTCTTTTTTGGGAAATACTATTGTCAATGGTCCCGGCCAAAAAGCATTCATTAGTTTTTTTTCTAAAGGTGATATAGATTTCACGTACTTAGGCACGTCATCAATATCAGCCACATGAACTATTAAAGGATTATCAGACGGCCTGCCCTTTGCTGCATATATTTTCTTTGCAGCAGTTGCATCTAAAGCATTACCTCCTAATCCATACACTGTTTCCGTCGGAAATGCAACCAAACCGCCTTCACGAATTATTTTTCCCAATTCATTGACCGTTGAAGAATTGTAATTCTCATCTACCGGTATTTTTTTCGTAATCATTCCAGTTTCTTTCTGCAATATATTGCTCGTTCAACTCCACCATAATCTGTAATAATCTCAAAATCATCATACCAATCTGCCTTTTTTAGTATCTCAATAACGGATTCCTTTTGCCCTGCCCCAATTTCCATTGCCAAAAAACCTCCGGGCCTCAGATGAGCAGATGCTTTTTCCCCCAGAATTCTGTAAAAGTCCAATCCGTCATGTCCTCCGTCAAGAGCAATTCGGGGTTCATGCTTCACCTCTTCAGAAAGGCCGGAAATATCGCCGGATGGTATGTAAGGAGGATTGCTGACAATTCCATCAAAAACCTCATCTGCTTTAAGAGCATCTGTATAATTTCCCTGTCTCCACTCTACACGATCCTCAATTCCCAAGCGAACTCCATTATCTGCTGCAACACTTAAAGCATCTTGTGATATGTCTATACCTATTCCTCTGGCAGCTTTGCAATAGTACAAAAAGCCGGCTAAAACAGCTCCACTACCTGTCCCCAAGTCTGCAATAAAAAGACTGGAATCATTTCTATGGTATTGAAGTACCTTTTCCACCCAAGTTTCCGTATCCGGTCGGGGAATCAAAACATGTTCATTTACATGAAGCGTAAATCCCATAAATTCTTTTTCTCCGATGATAGCTGCCGTCGAAAATCCATTTACTCTTTTTTGTATATGCTCTTTAAAAACGGATAATTCATCCTTATTTAAAATTTGTTCAAAATCTGTATATAGATATATTCGTTTTTTTTTCAACACGTGTGCCAGTAACAGCTCCGCATCTAACCGAGGTGATTCTATTTTATGTTTTTTAAAATACCCCGTCGTCCAAAGCAAAATACTTTTAATCGTCCATATGGGATTAGCGCCCATCAGCCTCTCCTTCCTTCATCCGTCTTTCCAAATCGGCTTCCACCAATGCATCTAAGATTGTTTCCATATTTCCGTTTAGGAAATCCTCTAATTGATAAAGGCTTACATTGACACGATGGTCCGTCACACGTCCCTGCGGAAAATTATAAGTACGAATACGCTCAGAGCGGTCTCCGGATCCCACTTGCCCTTTACGGTCTGCCGCTGTCTTATCAATAGATTCCCGCATTGCTTTATCGTATAAACGTGATTTTAAGATTTGTAGTGCTTTTTCTTTATTTTGCCGTTGGCTACGCTCATTTTGACACGTAACAACCATCCCTGATGGCAAATGGGTGATACGAATTGCCGATGAAGTCTTATTAATATGCTGTCCGCCGGCACCGGAAGAACGGTATACATCTATACGCAAATCATCACGATTGATATCAATATCCACATCTTCTACTTCGGGAAGAACAGCAACAGTAACGGCAGAAGTGTGAACACGACCTTGGCTTTCTGTAGAAGGTATCCTCTGGACACGATGCGTTCCGCTTTCAAACTTTAAAATAGAATAAGCATTTTTTCCATAAATCATACAGGTGACCTCTTTAAAACCACCTAAATCCGTTTCATTTGCATCTGTTATTTCTGCTTTCCATCCTCTTTTTTCTGCAAACTTCAAATACATTTTTAATAAGTCTGATACGAAAAGGGCCGCTTCTTCTCCTCCCGTCCCCGCACGAATTTCAAGAATAACATTTTTACCGTCATTCGGATCTTTAGGAATCAATAATCGATGAATGGCATTATCCAGTTCTATCTTTTTTTGTTCATTTTCTTTTAAATCTTCTTTAGCTAATTCATGCAGCTCTTCCTGGGATTTATCTTCAAGTACGGATAATGCCTCCTTACATGCAGCATCAGCTTCCTTATAACTTTTATAAAGATTTACAATTTCCCCAAGATCTGCATGCTCTTTTGATAAGGCTCTCCACTTGCTCTGATTAGATATCACAGACGGATCACTTAACTGATCTTCTAAACTCTGATATCTGGCTTCCATCGTATCCATTTTATTTACTTGCATAATTTACTCCTGTAACTTTATATTTATTTCCATAGAAAGAATCTATTTTTAACAAGTATATCACAGACAATAAAAAAACAGGGCTTTAACCCTGTCTTTCTATTCTTCTGATTGTTTGCCGTACCGTTTATTAAATTTCTCAATACGTCCACGAGCTTTACCAAAACGTTGCTGCCCCGTATAGAAGGGATGGGATTTACTGCTGATATCAATATTAATCAGCGGGTATTCATTACCGTCCTCCCACTTTACAGTTTGATTAGATGTTGCTGTAGAACGAGTCAGGAAAGAATAATCAGCACCGATGTCGCGGAACACGACTGGATGGTAATCCGGATGAAGTTCCTTTTTCAATTGTTGCACCTCATTTCACTGTTATAGATAATTCTTTGCTATTATACCAAATGGGAATAACGAATGCAAGAAAAATAAATGTAATCTTATTTATCTGAAGATTTACTATCTGAATCTTGTTTCGTTAAAATATCATTTAATTCTTTTTTAAATGTGTCTTTTTGATGATAGCCTATAATACGTCCCATTTCATTTCCATTCTCAAAAACAATATATGTTGGGACTCCTTGTAATCGAAGAGACTTGGCAAGATCTTCCATTTCATCTATATCAACCATATAAAAGGGAATCTCATTTTGACATTCTTCTGACATGTTTTCTACAGTTTTATGCATCGCTTTACATTGTCTGCACCAGGATGCATGAAAAGCTAAAAGAAACCACCCTTTTCTACCGGTTATATAATCATCCAATTCTTTCTCGTTATGGATTTCTATAATCATATTTCCTCCTTTTTAATAATTACCCATTTGTTAAAATACTATATACTTCTCTATTTTGATGATTATTTACCTCAATTTTTATATCACCATGAAAAAACTCTTTTATATGCTTTTGTTCTTCCTCTCTTCCTAATTCTGCAGCTACATCAGGATGGCAAAAAACTACCAGGCTGTCATTCTTTCCCGCTCGACTTATATGCACCAGATCTTCGCAAATTTTTCTCATGATAGCTTTTACAGACTTGATATAACCGGTTCCTTTACAAATTGGGCAAATATCAGAATTACGTTGCCATAAGCTATGATGTGATCTCTTTCGCGTCATCTCCACAAGGCCGAGGGACGTCATTCCGCAAACCACTGTTTTTTCACTGTCTTTTAAAGCTTCTTTCCGTAAAAGATTGACAAGATTTTTTTTATATGACTCTTTTTTCATGTCAATAAAATCAATTAATATCATTCCTCCAATCCCCCGAAGTCTGATTTGTCTTGAAATTTCCCTGGCTGCCTCACAGTTAATAAGATAAACCATTTCTTCATGAGGCATTTTTTTTGCCTTAAACGCGCCTGAATTTACATCAATAACCGTTAACGCTTCTGTATGATCAATGATGATAAACCCACCTGATGGTAAATCGACTTGACGACGAAACAATTGGTCTATCTCTGCCGTTACTCCCTCTGCTTCCAACAAAGGTTGTTTACCTCTATATAGGCAGATTTTAACAAAATCACTTATGTTTTCTTCTCTAATAATCCCCTTAAGTCGTTTGTAAATATCTTCACTGTCAGTAATAAATACTTCTGACTGATTCTTCCAAAAATCTCTGATGGCTTTGACTACGATATCGCTGTCCCGATAAAGCAAGGCAGGTCCCTTTGCCACATGAAAGTGTTTTTTTACCGTTTCTAATTTTTTTACTGACTGTTTTATATCATTAGAAAAAATATTTTTGTCAGCATTTTCTGCCGCCGTCCGTATGACAAGACCTAAATCGGACGGGCAAATTTCCCTGGCAAGCGTTCGCAATAATTCGCGTTTATTTTCATTCTTTATTTTTTTTGAGACACCAATATAGTCCGTTCCTTCCAATAACACCGTGTACGTCCCGGAGATATTTATTTTTTCTGTAACCAAAGGACCTTTTAATTCCGTACTGTCTTTTATCACTTGAACAAGTAATGGCATTCCTTCCGTAAGAGGTTCCTTCCGAGGAAGTAAATCTTTTGTACGTAAAAAAGCATTTTTACCAATACCAATGTCCAGAAAAAATCCTTTTACAGAAGGCACTACATTTTTTACAATTCCTTTATATATCCGGCCCACTAAATCTACATTATCAAAATATTCTATTTTTAACTCATCCAGTTTCCCGTCACGCAAAACTGCAAGAACTATTTCTTCATGCTTGGCAGAGAGCAGAATCCGTTCCATAACATCACCATTTTAATATAAAATTAAATTGCATTACATTGTTTTGGAAAAAGGTGTTATTCTTTTTCCGTTTTCTATCCGATAAGTACCTACCCTTGAACAGATAAATTGATCCGGCCACCAAGGCATATTAAATGACTCTGCTAAAAGTTTCCAGATATCTTTAGGCTGTACTGTCCCGTTTTGAGACCGTATCAATGAAAAGGAAAGATATGCCCTGTTGTTTTTTATACTAACATGTATAGGTTCCACAATCATTGGTTTTACATCGAGTTCTCTTACCTTTTTAGGTGTTACGCGTGTATAAACAAAAGACTCCAGTTTATTAAACTTATCAATATTTTCTTGCAGCATAGAAATATTATTTTCACCTGTTAGAGGTCCTTCCATTTCATATACATCTTCGTTAAAAAATGTAACAAGTTTTTCTGCTCCCTGTTCCGCTTCTTTTATATCAAGAATACTGATTCCATCAGGCAACTGGGCTGAAAGCATTTCTTTCACCTGACTACAGGATATCTCTTTTTCAAGACGTATTTCCATATACAACGGGCTTGCACTAACTCCAACCCCAAGTGCTGCGTCAAAAGCAATTTTCATATGCGGATTAAATCCTTCAGAGAAGGCTATAGGAATATCGGCTCGAACGATAGCTCTTTCCATCGCCCGCAATAAATCAAGATGACCCAAAAAACGAAGTTTATCTCCTTTGTTTATAGATAAAAACATTCTTTTCACAAGAGGTATCCTCCCCATAATCAATTAAATCCACACTCAAAGCCGGGCAAACAGCACAACCATTACATGGTAAATGACGACAATCACTCGTTAAAGCTGCATTTTGAGCCATTCTCCATTCTTTTCTTAAATAATCTTTTGTAACACCGCAATCAATATGATCCCACGGTTCCGGTTCATATTCATCTCTTTCCCGACTCGTGTAATCATCCGGATTTATCCTACATTCTTCAAATGATTCCATCCAGCGGTCATAATCAAAAAATTCTGTCCAACTATCATAAGTACTGCCTTTTTTCCATGCAGTATAAATAACTTTTCCTATTCTTCGATCCCCTCTTGCAAGAACTGCTTCCAGATATCCGGTTTTCGCATCATGATAAGCATATTTGATATGTTTGTCTTTAAATAAGCCTTTCAGATATTGTTGTTTCCTCTCTATTTCTTTCACACTGCACTGTGGCATCCATTGAAAAGGTGTAAAAGGTTTCGGCACAAAACTTGATACGCTGACTGTAATATGGCAATCTCTTTTCTTTCTGATTTCATAATATAAATTCCTGATTTTATTTGCCAAGTCAGCAATTCCCTTTAAGTCTTCATCTGTCTCTGTCGGGAGACCCATCATAAAATAAAGCTTTACTTTGCTCCATCCATTTTTAAAGGCATTCTGACAAGCACTCATTATATCTTTTTCAGAAACACCTTTATTAATTACATCTCTGAGACGTTGTGTTCCTGCCTCCGGCGCTAATGTCAACCCGCTCTTTCTAACCTGTTGCACTTTTTTGGCAATATCAACAGAAAAGCTATCTACTCGCAAAGATGGTAAACTAATACTCACTCTTTTATCTTTAAAATTTTCCAACAAATGATCAACCAGCTCCGGCAGCTTAGAATAATCAGCTGAGGATAATGACATCAAAGAAACTTCATTGTATCCGGTATTTCTTATTAACACTTCTGCAATTTCCTGCAAGCGTTGTTCACTTTTTTCCCTTACCGGTCTGTAAATCATGCCTGCCTGACAAAAACGACAACCTCTGCTACAACCGCGGAACATCTCGAGAACTGCTCTGTCATGAACAATTTCTATATGGGGAAGAATCGGCTTATCATCAATATATACATTCTCTACATCTTTTATAACTCGTTTAGATATAGGAAACTGCAGTTCTTTAAAGAGTGGACTGATTGATCTAAACAGTCCATTATCATAATAAGATACTTTATATAAAGATGGTACATAACAGCCTTTAATCGATCCCATTTTTCTTATAAGAGCTGTACGTCCGCCCGGCTTCCCAGCTTCTTTCCATGACTTAATGACGTCCAGCATTTCTTGGATAGATTCTTCTGCTTCACCTATGAAAAAGACATCAATAAAATCACACATCGGTTCGGCATTATAAACACAGGGCCCTCCGCAAACTACCAACGGATCGCTATCTGTCCGCTCGTCTGCATGAACAGGAATGCCTGCCAAATCAATCATGTTCAGCACATTGGTATAACTCATTTCATAAGGCATCGTAAATCCGAATACGTCAAAATCCCTGACCGGGCACTGGTTTTCCAGAGAAAATAAGGGGATTTTTTTTTGTCGCATCATCTTCTCCATATCTACCCATGGAGCATATACACGTTCAGCTAAAGCATCTTTTCTTTTATTAATAACGCTATATATAATTTTGAGTCCCAAGTGACTCATGGCCACCTCATAGACATCAGGAAACGCCAATGCCACTCTCACATCTGTAAAATCATGATTCTTTACAATGCTATTCCATTCTCCGCCAATATAACGTGCAGGTTTTTGTATACTCATCAGCCAAACAGGGTCTATTTTTACTCGATTCATCAATTAACCCCCAACAAATTCAATCAAACATTAGTTTTTTGCGTCTCAGATATATGTTCATTAAAATTCCGGCGCAAAACAAATTCATCAGCAAAGCACTTCCGCCATAACTCATAAATGGTAATGGAATGCCGGTAACAGGCATGATCCCCAATGTCATTCCTACGTTAATAAATACTTGGAAAAGCCACATAGAGAAAATGCCTGCCGCAAGCAGACCGCCAAAAGAATCATTGGCTGATTTGGAAATAATTAAAGCTCGATAAAATAATAGAAAATAAAGAAATAAAACAAATATAGCACCAACAAATCCAAGCTCTTCCCCAACCACTGAAAAAATAAAATCTGTATGGTTTTCAGGTAAAAAGTTCAATTGGCTTTGTGTGCCTGCAAACAGTCCCTGTCCTATAAATCCGCCATTACCAATAGAAATCTTAGATTGAATTACGTGGTAACCCGATCCAAAAGGATCGACATTAGGATTAATTAAAACCATCAAACGCATTTTTTGATAGTCATGTAAGACTAAAAACCAGAGAACAGGGAAAATGACAACCAGCCCCAAAAACGCTTGCTTTACCAGTTTCATTCGTAAACCGCAAACATAAAGCATTCCAAAAGTGATTGCGGCAAATACAAGACTTGTTCCTAAATCGGGCTGAATAAAAATTAAAACTGTAGGCAAAATCATAAGTCCGGCCACTGGCAATAAGCTTTTCCATGTCGTATATTCCCGGTTTTTATTAGATAATAATCGTGCCAGACAGATAATCATAAAAAGCTTTGAAAATTCCGACGGTTGCAATGTAAACGGTCCGAGTTGAATCCATCGTTGTGCACCTAATGCGCTGGTTCCTGCAAATTTAACAATTAATAAAAATAAAGCATTGATGATAAATAAAGCAGGCGCCCATTTATAAAGAGCCCTATAATCATACTTCATCGCCATCCCGGAAATCAGTATGCCTATGATAAAAAAGAAACCCTGTTTTATTATAAAATCATAACGCCCCGGATATCCTTCTATATTTGCATGGGTAGCACTGCCTATAATCATTAAACAAATTACTCCAAGCCCTAATACAGTAAGAAAAAGCGTGCTGTCTATTTTTCTCCAATAGCGTATTAAACCCATAATTATCTCCTACGGCGCCATTTATACGCCATACGCTTCCGATTCCACATATCTTTTATTTTTTTCATCTGTTCATCCGGATTTTCATCTGCTGTTTTATTTTCTTTATCTGCTAAGTGCAGAATACTATCCCACTTTGTTATAGGATAGGTTCTATGATTTAATATTGTATTTAATACACTAATCATCGCCTGCCCGAAGGCACTATTTTCCTGATAATTTTTCAAATTCCCGTTATGCCCTAATCTATCAATCTCTTTAGAATAAGGAATAACTCCTCCGAATAAATCCTCGTCAATTGTTTCCAGCATATCATGAAATCCTATTTTTGTATCATCTTTTTCCGCAAACTGATTTAATACCATAAACGTTGATAAATCAGACCGCAAAAATGAATATATCTTTTCTGCGCTTCTCTTAGATGCCCATGATGATGTGATAACGATTAAAGATATATCTGATATATTTCCGATAAAACGAATCTCTCCTCCTAAACCGGCCGGGCAATCTATAAGAATATAATCATAGTAACACCCAATATCCTCTAATACTGTTTCTATAGCTGCAGTCGAAATATTTTCCCAAGTTTCGGCTTGTGTTGCAGCAAGGAAATCCAAATTATCTTGAATGGGAATAACAGCTTCTTTGGCAAAACATTTCCCCTGTGCCAATTCCCAAACATGATAAAAACAGTCATTTTCTATTCCAAAAACAAGATCCAGACTTCGAAGACCCATATCACCGTCAATTAAAAGAGCCTTTTTCCCTTTACGGGCAAGTAATAGTCCGATAGCACCGGTAATTAAGGTTTTACCTACTCCGCCTTTACCTGAAAGTACAGAAATAATTTGTGCCATCTATGTTCCCTCTTTCTTCGTTTTTATATTTTTATTCTGTGGTGCATAAATCCCAAAATGAAAATAAGCATCCATAATTTTTTTGACAACTGGTGCTGCTGAATCCGATCCGAATCCCGCATGTTCAAACATACATACAATAACAATTTCAGGTTTTTCAAAAGGTCCGTACGCAATAAACCAACCATTATCTAATCCATTGGTTTCTGCAGTTCCGGATTTACCCGCTACGGCCACGGGATAATGTTGAAAAAGATTCCCCCCTGTACCTCCTTTTTCCATAACTCGGCGGAGGGACATCCGTATAATGTCAATGTTTGCTTTCGATAAAGGAATCGTTCCAATCCGCTTTGGTACAAATATTTTCTTGGGAGTCCCATCCAAATTATCTATCCGGCTGACTAAATAGGGTTGGTACCTAAATCCGCCGTTTGCGATTGAAGAATACACCATAGCCATTTGTAAAGGTGTTGTTAATGTAAAACTTTGTCCTATGGCCGCATCAAAAGTTTCTCCTAAATACCAATCCTGGTTAAACACTTCTTTTTTATATTCTTCACTGGCCACATTTCCTTCTACTTCGCCTGCCAAATCTATGCCCGTAAGTTTACCTAAACCGAACTCTCTGGACATGGAAGCAAGACGATCAATTCCAATACGCCGGCCCATTTCATAAAAATACACATTATCAGATTTCGCCATAGCATCATAAAAATCAATCCACCCAAAAGCTTCTCCTTCTGAGTTTCTCTTGTCAATAAGCCAATGTTTCCCGTTGTCATAAATTTTTTCCTCCGGAGTAACCACTTTGGCCTCTAATGCAGCTGCCCCTGTAATCAACTTAAAAGTAGATCCGGGAGGATACATGGAAGAAATATTGCGATTTTGCATCGGGTGATTATTATCATTTAAAATTTTATTCCATTCGGTACTTGATATCCCTCTGCTGAATTGATTAGGATCAAAGCTTGGCCAGCTTACCATCGCTAAAACAGCCCCATTATTCGGATCCACCGCAACCACTGAGGCCCCTGTAGGGAATATTCCCATCCCATGAAGTACATCCATCTGCTCTTCAACTGCTTTTTCTGCTGCATTTTGTAAATTAGCATCAACAGTCAATCGGATATTATGACCGGGGACAATAGAATCGCCCTCCTCATAATGAACCGGTTGCCCCGCTGCATTAACTTCTATGACATGAGAGCCGTTTTTGCCTTCTAAATAACGATTATACTGACTTTCAAGTCCGGCGCGTCCAATCAATGTACTTGACTTATAGGGTTGTCCGTCTGAGTCCCTATCCTCCGGCCCGGCTTCTCCTACATACCCCAGCATTTGTGCTCCTGATTTTCCGTAAGGATACACGCGAAGAGGCTGTACCTCTACCTCAATCCCGGAGAAATCATTCTGATGCTCTTTTATCTCTGTCGCAATTGCCAATCCCACATCACGGGCTAAATAAATTGCTCCAAATGAAGTTTTATTTTCTTCAATTTTTTTCTTCAAATTGTCTGTTGACATCTTCAATAAAACAGACAGTTTCTGTATTTCACCATCAGATAAATGATTGTTTTTTCGATCCACCGGTATTGTTACACTATAAGATGCCCGTGACCCAACCATCAAAACACCATTTCTATCATACATGACTCCTCTTGAAGCAAGTACCGGCAAAACTCTAACTCGGTTTCCTTCCGCCTCCTGCCTGTAATAAGAGCCATCTATAATCTGCATATAAAACAAACGAAGAACTAAGATTGATAAAACAAAAACGGCCGTATAAACCATATTTCCATATCTTGATTCTTCTTTGTTTTTTAGCAAGCTATCAAGTAATTTGGGTACACGTTTTTTCATTACCAATATATTTCCTTCTCAAACTTAAAACTCCACAATATTCTATGCAACAGGAGAGAACAAATCGTATTATAAACTACAAATACAATTCCAAACTCAAGTAATTTCAGGGAAGAAATTATTTTTATACCTGCCAAATATAAAATCCCTGTTTCACAGATTAGATAAATTAGAGAACCTGCTATTACCGCCACTGCAGAAACATACCAATGTTTGTTATATCGTTCTTTTCCATATTTTGCAAACAAGTAAGCAATAATGAGATATGGAAAAATGTGCAAACCAAAAAAATTCGAAATCACAAGATCTTGGATAAATCCTGCAATTAAAGCAAATATGATTGCAAAATCAAATTTAAATATCATCGCAACAATAATAATAGATACAAGCCATAGGTCAGGTTGAGAGATGCCATTAAAAACAAAAGGTAAAATAGCACTCTGCAATAAAAATAGCCCAAAGCTTAATCCGATTAATATTGGCTTATTCATCCTTTCCCTCCACCTGTTGACTATTCGGATCAATCGGTCTTTCTCTAAGAGGCGTTTTAATATCTATATCCTCCGGCGCAGATTTTTGGATTGAATCTGTAATCACAAATACTTCTTCCAAATGTCCAAAATCTACTGCCGGTCTTATATCCGCATCTAACGAAACTTTTTCCAAATCATCGGATACGTTCTCAACAGTACCGATAAGGAGTCCTTTCGGGTAAACACCGCCATAGCCGGAGGTAACTACCCTATCTCCTTTAATGACATCTGCTTCTTTGGCAATATTTATAAAAGATAAAACTCCCTGTTTACCGGAATTTCCGGAAACCATAGATGCCACACGGGATGCCGGACGCTGTACAATACCACCTACAGTGGTTCTCGGATCAAGTACCAACTGAACTCTCGCTGTTTTCAAATAGACTTCACTCACAAATCCTACAACGCCCTGGGGGACTATAACAGGCATATAAGTCTTTATGCCACTGTCAGTACCACGATCAATCATTAAAGTATTCATCCATGTCCCATAATCCCTGGCAATAACAGATGCACCTAAAAGGTTAAATTTTGTGTATCCTTGTTTAAACTTTAACAAACTTCTCATCCGTATATTTTCTGCTAAAATTTCACTGTACCGTAATTGCTCCGCCTTAAGACCGGCATTTTCTTTCCTCAACTTATCTAAGTCTGACCATTTAGAAACAGATTGATCAATGATACTTATTCCTGTTTTACCCATAAAAGTAATTTGACTTGCTGTATATTCAAATGGTGCAGCTGCGGTCGACAATGTTTGCGAAACAAAAGGAACTGATTCCTTGTGCCTCCAAAACCAGCCTGTTACTGCCATAGTCAGCAAAATACATATTACTAAAATTATTTTTCGCCTTCCAAAAAAAAGCATTAGAATCCTCCGTAATACTTATCCCCTCGATTTATCAGCAAAGATAAATCTTTTCCATTATCAATAGCCTGATAGCATCCGATTGCTACAACGGTCTCAGGTTCTTTCGGTATAAATACCGGTATCCCGATCTGGGAGGAAATCCATTGAGGAATTCCCGGTAATTGTGCAGAACCGCCAGATAACAGCATTCCATTATGAATTAAGTCTTCTGCCATTTCCGGTGTTGAGTAATGAAGTACGTCCTTAATTAATTTTACAACAGGCATTAAATTTTCTTGCATAACCAAAGCCAATTCATGATTAGTGAGTTCTATAATAATTTCTACTCCGTCTTCCAGTCGTCTGCCTCTTACAGTAAAAATCTTTTGTTCTCCTCCAGAAATACAAGATGCCCATTCGTGTTTCAATTGCTCCGCCTGCTCCGGAATCACCATTAAATGGTATTTTTTTTGTAAAAAACGGCAAATTCCTAAATCAATAAAATGTCCGCCAAAGGCAAGACTCTTTTCGTATACTGTTCCTCCACAACAATATATCCCGCAGTCAGTCAAATTTTTTCCTATAACAACAGATAATATTGTATCCGGCAAATCAAGAATCTGCCCGGCTCCAAGCGCAGCCGCTATGGGTGCAGAAATTAGAGATACTGATTGTACGCCCGCATGTCTGACCACATCTACCAGAGCATGTCTTACCACCTCGCTCAATTCACAAGGTACCGAAATCATGACATTCGGACGGCTGACTGATTGATGAGTCGCTTTGTTAATAAAATAACGTAACATTTCTTTTGTTATGTCATAATCAGTCATGATTCCATTTTTAATCGCCCACACTAAGTGATAATTTCCCGATTGCGATGAATGCATACGTATCAGGGCATCTGTACCAAAACCGACAACTTCCCCCGTATCATTCTCTATTGCAGCACAGCTTGCTTCCTGTAAAACTATTTTGTTTCCTGAATATATACGAATTTGGGATGACCCTATATCTATGCCGAATTTTATTCCTGCTCCGGAAAATGCTTTCATATTTATTTCCCTTCCTTCTGATTTTATTCTTTATTGTACCACATGTCAGGGGAATCCATGGAAAAACTATTTTAAATTCGATTATTGATAAAAAAGTAATGCTTATAAATCTGTAGTATTTTATTTTCTGTAAATTATTTCCCAATTGACTTGATATTTTTATTGTATTAAAATGAATGTATCAAAAACAATTTTTTAAAGATAAAATAACAGAAGGGAAAATGTATATTTATCCTTAAAAATTGTGATTTTCACCTGTGCAACAGGTATTTTATTAAGGAGTGATAGGTTATGAAAAAAAGTATGAAAGCTGTTTTAACTGCCTCTGTAGCAGCACTCTGCATGTTTGGTATTGGAATGACTGCAAATGCTTATGAACTCAGTTCTGAGGTTAAAGATGTAACACCGGCACTTCGTGAAGCTACTACCATCGGAGTATGGAGTCATAAAAACCCGGCTATGGCACATGCAAAAAACAAAGATGCCATTCTTGTTATGACTTTTGGCACCACTTTTAAAGATTCTCGTGCAAAAACGATTGATGCAGTAAAAGAAGCTATTCAAAAAGCTCATCCTGATATCCCCGTATTTGAAGCATATACCTCCCACATAATTATTGATCGTGTTAAAGCTAAAGAAGGTATCCAGAAACTTACACCGGAACAGGCTTTTGACAAACTGCAAGCAGAAGGTTATAACCGTATTGCCGTTGTTTCTCTTGATATTATCCCCGGCATTGAATACAGCTACAACTCCATTGTAACCAAAATGCAAATGAATAGATTTAAATCTATTTCTATAGCTACCCCGCTGATGTACTATCAGGGAACTGAAGATGCACCTGACCAGGTTGTAGAATTCCTTAATGCAGTAAAAGTCCAGCTTCCCAAAATGGGCAAAACTGATGCTACACTTCTTATGGCACATGGAACTCCCCATCCCGGCAACGCTTACTACTCCGTTATTCAAGACCGTATAGGAGAAATTGGCTTGGACAATGTTTTTGTTTACTCCGTAGAAGGTCGTCCTAACTTAGAAGACGTTATTCCGAAACTCAAAGCTCATGGAATTAAACATGTAACATTAATGCCAATTATGATGGTAGCTGGTGATCATGCTAATAATGATATGGCCGGTGATGAACCTGACAGCCACAAGAGTATTCTTATGAAAGAAGGATTTGCGGTTGATGCCTACATTCATGGTTTAGGAGAGAATAAGGAAATCCGCAACATTTATGTAGAAAGATCAAACGAAGCTGTTTCTGCTTTGGATTAATATAAATAAATACCTAAAAGAAAACTTTTTACAAAAAGCTTCTGCGTTATTCATGATGCAGAAGCTTTTTCTGAAACTCATATAGGAGTTATTATGAAAAAACTTTATGCTATATGCCTCTGTGCCATGTTATGTATTACAGCTACCGGTTGTAGCCACTTCGGTGGAAACTCTGCTTCCGGTTCCAATGTAACCTACTCATATAAGAATGAAAACATTACTTTACCGGCATCACCAAAAAAAGTCATAACATTAAGTACCCCTCTCTTAAATATGACTTATGCCATCGGTGGAAGTTCAATTGCACGTCCAACTACGAGTAATCCAATCCCGGAAGCTGCAAAAGAATTACCTGAGTTGGGGCAAGTTTCTCATATAAATATGGAAACTCTGGTCGGATTAAAACCTGATTTGGTTTTAGGAGAAAAAGGGCAAAACACCAAATTTGAATCATTGCTGCAAAGTAATAAAATTCCTTATCTGCTTATAAATTATGACGGCATTAATGATAATGTTCCGCTCTTGAAGTTATTAGGACAAATTTTTAATAAAAAAGAAAATGCCGATAAGATTATTAAGGAGTACGAAGATGGTGTCAGTAAGGCAAAGAAAGAATCTTCCCAATTTCCCCCTGCCCGTGTCGCTGTACTGCGTGCAACAGGTAAATCCGTAACTGCTGAAACTCCTAAAGCAATTTGTGCTTCCATGGTTGAACAATTACATATGGAGAATGTTTTACTAAATCATAAGGATGTCACATTGGATACAAAAACCGTTCCCTATTCACTGGAACAGTTATCTTCCGATAATCCTGAAATCATTTTTGTTGTCACCATGGGAAAAGATAAAGATATTTCAAAGAAAATGGATGAGCAGATGCGGGACAACCCGGCGTGGTCAAACTTAGATGCAGTAAAGAACGGCCGAGTTTATTTCTTACCATCAGATTTATTTCTTTTAAATCCCGGAATACGAACACCTGAAGCAATGAACAAACTTCTTGACCTTGCCTATCGGCAATAAATACTAAAAAAGAAAAAGTCATCACTGGTAGCGCCAATGATGACTTTTTTCTTTATTGTTGTTCGAGTAATCCGTTAATACAAATACTGGGCTTTCCTCTTCTTATTTCAATATCGGCATCCACCTCAAATATTTCTGCAATTGCATCTGATGTCATGATATCTAATGGCGGCCCATGACGTTTGATAACCCCTTCTTCTAATACAAAAATTTCTGATGAATAGCGAATGGCCTGATTAATATCATGAAGCACCATAATAACCGTCAACCCTTCTTCTTTATTCAATTTGGATACCAACTCCAACACTTCCAACTGGTGACAAATATCAAGATATGTGGTCGGTTCATCTAAAATAAGAATCTTAGGTTCCTGTGCTAACGCCATTGCTATCCATACTCTCTGACGCTCGCCACCGGATAAACTGGCAGCGAGTCTGTCTTTCAGATGCCAGGTGTTGGTTCTTTTCATTGCACTTTCGATAACTTCCTGATCTCTTGCTGAAACACCGGTCCACCAATGTTGATAAGGATACCTGCCGCAAGCAACCAGTTCTTCTGCCGTCATATCTTTGGGAATTTCGTGTACTTGCGGTAAAAATGCAACATACCTCGCCATTTCATCATTTTTATATTTTTCAATTAATTTCCCTGCAATTCGTATACATCCTGCATCAGGTTTTAAATTCCCGGTAACGGCCTTTAACAAAGTCGACTTTCCGCATCCGTTACGCCCTAAAAATGTTACGATACTTCCTTTTTTTATATCCCCGTCTGCACCTTTTAAAACCCGGTTTTTTCCAAAGCTTACATGGATATCCAATATTTGCACTTCTGAATCTGCCACTATGAACTCCTTCTTAACAAATATAGAAAAAATGGAGCCCCTAAAAAGGCCATAATAATTCCTGCAGGAATCTCAACCGGGGAGAACATAATTCTTCCTAATGTATCGCAAAATACAAGAACTCCCGCGCCTAAAACCGCAGATCCCGGCACTACATATTTATAATCAGTCCCAATAATAAGTCTTACAATATGCGGAACTACTAACCCGACAAATCCGATTAATCCGGCTATACTGACTGCCCCGGCAGCTAAAAGTGCTGCAACCGCCGTCATTGAAAATCTTACTTTTTCCACAGGGACTCCCAATCCTCTGGCTGTTTCATCACCCAAACTTAAAATTGTCAAAGATTTACAGCCTGCAAGCGCAAAAAGTAATCCCAAAATTGTATACGGAAATAAAGATTCAACTTGTGGCCAGCTACGGGCAGAAAGTCCGCCAACCATCCAAAGTAAAGCTCCTTGTACTTTATCGGAATAAAAAACGAGCAATGCAGAAATACCACTTCCCAAAAAAGCACTGACCGCCACTCCCGCTAAAATAATGCGAGTCGGCCTTATTCCATTTTTCCATGCCAAAGCATATACTGCACAGGCCGAAAGCATCGCACCAATAAAAGCAACGGGTGTTAGCAATAAAGAGGCTTCGGGCATAAAAATAAGCATTATAACGCCTGCTAATCCGGCTCCACTTGATACGCCGACAATTCCCGGATCTGCTAACGGATTTTTCATAACCGCCTGGAGTATAGCTCCCGAAACCGCCAAATTAGCACCTACGAGCGCACCTACAATATTTCTTGGAAAACGGATATTCCATATTACCATTTCATCTGTGGTTTCTACATTTCCGAAAAGTGTATGAATAATGGTATCTAAGGATATATCTGCCGATCCGAATAAAAGACTTCCTATCATCGTCAGCACCGTAAATGAAAGAAAGACCAACATGACAAAAAATCTGAACGTATGGCTTTTCCCGGTATCAAATTCCTTTTCCAAAAATTCCTCCTACATCCTGTCCATTTACCACCAAATTAACATTTTACACAAATATAATGAATTCACCCTTTTTATCTCAAATAAAAAGTAATAGAATGCTAATCCTTATATTATCATTCTATTACTTCTATTTAGTGTGTCAAGGCATTTGATCCTTATGAATTACTTTTCCCTTGTACATACAGCATATGATCTCTCTGCACTAAATTATACATTAATGCGTTTACTACTGAGGCAACTATGGAGCTCCCTCCCTTAGTTCCCCTGACAGTAATAAACGGACAGGGAGACCTCCTGATAAGCTGTTCTTTAGAGTCAGCTGCCCCTACGAAACCAACGGGAATTCCAATAATAAGTGCCGGCTTAATTCCATCTTCTTCCACCATTCTGATTGCCTCATAAAGGGCAGTTGGTGCATTACCTACGGCAATTATGGAACCGTTCAAGTCAGTACCAAAAGAATTCATGGCCGCCATAGAACGAGCAATATTTTTTTCTTTTGCAATTCTTGCAATTTCGGGATCTGCCACACGGCAATATACATCTCCCCCAAGAGCAGTAAGCGCTCTCTTATTTATACCTGCTTTAACCATATTGACGTCACAATAAATATTACATCCTTTTGATAATGCTTCAATTCCTGATGAAACAGCATCTTTACTTGTTTGGATTAAATGCCCATAGTCAACATCACCGGAAGCATGAATCATCCGGGAATAAACTGTACTTTCCTCCGGTGTGAGATCAATATCAGCAATAAATGGATTAATTAAATCCATACTTTTTTCTTCAATTGCACGCGGGTTCTTTATAAAATCCATAGTGTTCCTCCATATAATCCAACACATCCTGTTTCGTTGAAAAAACAGGGACATCTTTTAAATTAGCTTGTGGTTTATCAATGACAATTACTGATATTCCTGCTTTAATAGCCGCCTCTAATTTTGTATCACTTCCTCCAACCAAGCCGCTATTTTTAGTTACCATAACGTCTACTTGATAATCATTAATCATGGCCAGGTTCATTTCATAAGAAAAAGGTCCTTGAATTGCTAAAATATTTTTAGCTTTCAACCCTAGGTCTTCACACATTTTTAATACAGATGATACAGGGAGTACTCTTGCCCAAATTTCTTTTCCCTCGAGTGCTTTATCATGAACAAAAGTTGCTAAAGTTTTAGAGCCGGTTGTGAGTAGAATGCTTTTACCTAAATGTCCCGCCAAATTCGCTGCCTCAAATTCATCCTTTACCTCATAAAGCTTTTCATAATCAGGAAGTTTTATTTCGGCCCGTTCGTAGCGTACATAATCTATCCCGGTTTCACGGCAAGCATCATATGCGGTTTCTGAAACAATAGCAGCATAGGGATGACTGGCATCAAGAATCAATGTCACATTTTTTTCTTTTATAACATTAATCATGTCATTTTTTGTAAATCTTCCGACACGGACGTCCAGCCCTTCATGCGAAGCTAATATTTTACCATATTGACTTACAACGGTCATCATGATTTCCCGCCGCAATTCAGGTGGCTTTTTTATTTCCCTATCGGCCAGTTCTGCACCGATTTCACGCCCATCCTGCGTTCCTGAAATAATCCAAATCAAACTTTATACCCCCTTGGTGTTATGATATGCCCGTCCGCCACATAGGAATTACTGTTACCAATTATAACTGTTGATTGCATATCTACATCTTCACCAGGAAGCTTTTCCAGCGAGCTGATAGTCCAATTCATTCCCGGGCGGCCTGCCTTACGGACAATACCAACCGGTGTTTCAGGCTTTCTGTATTCCAATATAATATTTCTTATTTCATCTAAATATGTTGCGCGTCCACGGCTTTTGGGATTATATATAGCAATAACAAAATCCCCCTCTGCAGCCAGTCTTGCTCTCTTTTTAATCAAATCCCAGGGAGTCATTAAATCACTAAGGCTGATTACCGCATAATCATGCATTAACGGTGCTCCTAAAGCAGCCGCCGCTGTATTCGCAGCTGTCAGTCCGGGAATAACTTCACAATCCGGCCTTTTTTCTTCAGGAATTTTTTGAATCAACTCCAAAACCAGTCCGGCCATGCCGTATACTCCGGGATCACCTGACGAAATAACTGCTACCTGATGACCCTCTACTGCTAAATCCACTGCTTTTTGACAGCGATCTACCTCTTGCCTCATTCCATTGCCGACAACTTCTTTTTCAGCAATCATATCCTTTATTAAGGAAATGTATGTGTTGTATCCGACAATAATATCACATGCCTCTATCGCATGAATCGCCTTTTCGGTCATTTCCTCTTTATGTCCGGGGCCTATTCCTACCACACAGACAGTCCCGCGGCTATTGCTATTGTTACACCCACAAATTTTGTTTTCGGAAGAAGTGTTTTCCCCATTTTTGATTCCTTTAATGCTGCTGATTGACATACGTTACCAACTCCAATCGTGTTTTCTACAAATTCTGAAACTTCTATAGGATATTTTTGTGTTATTTCTTTTAAATCTTCTGCACGGTAAAAATGGATCGGAAGATTTTTATTTTTTGCAAAATCAAGTAATCCTTTCTCATCTGATTTCAAATCTATGCTGGCTAATGATACCACCTGATATTCATAAGCATTAATTAATTTCATCGCTTTATAAAAAGCATCTTCTATCACTGCTTCTGTAGTTCCTCTTTTACAGCCCACTCCTACATATAAGTTTTTGGGGCGTAAATAAACACAGGGTTTCTCAACTTTCATACTTTTTTCCGCAATAATAGCACATGCATCAAAATAAATGTTGTTTATATCCGTTAAGTCATTTAAAACTATTTCCTTTTTTTCAAATCTTTCTTTTATAGATTCTGCTCCCGGGATTTTCTCATCAATGAACCATATAAACTTTCTTCCCTCTGCAATAGCACTATTCACCGGTTTTAAAGCATTTAACGGTTCGACACGCATCATCATTTCCCTAGCCAAATCATCGGGTGCATTCCTTTGATGTACATCTGTTGCCGTAGTAATGACAGGATTCGCACCAACAGTGAGTGCAATTCTTTTCGCCCATTCATTAGCACCGCCCAGATGCCCGGATAATAAAGAAATACAATGTTTTCCACACTCATCCATACAAAGTATGGCCGGATCACTTGCTTTGCTGACCACATGCGGTGCAATCGCTCTTACAACAATACCTGCTGCCATGATAAAAAGGATTCCGTCATATTGAGAAAATATTTCTGTAGTAAGTGCCAGTGTCCGGTTAAAATATTTTGCTTCGGCACCGCTTTCAGAACCCTTTCGCTCGTAAAGAGTGACGTCCCCTTTCACTTCTTTTTTTATCCGAGCTCCTAATTGTGCACCCGTAAAAGAAACTGAAACTATCGCATATTTCATTTCTCGCCAGTACCCTGCCGGAACATTGTTGTAAATTTACTGTCATAGAGCTTTGATAATTCGTAATCTGTATCAAGTACACGTCCAACCACAATCATTGCCTGGCGAACAACACCTTCCTTATGAATAATTTCTGCAATTGTATCAATTGTCCCCCGGAGGATTTTCTGGTCAGGCCAAGTTGCACGTACTACGATAGCCACTGGAGTATCTCCGGCGTATCCTCCTTTTTTCAATTCTGCCATGACTGAATCAATTCCTTGTACAGATAAGAAAATACACATAGTTGCCTGATGCTGGGCCAGCATATATAATTTTTCCTTATCAGGCATCGGGGTACGCCCTTCCATGCGTGTAATAATGATAGTTTGGGAAATACTTGGCAGTGTATATTCCTGTTTCAATGCCGCAGCAGTCGCTAAAAATGAGCTTACCCCGGGAATCACTTCCATTTGTTCTTCCTTAACGCCTACGCTGCGAAGTCCGTCCATTTGCTCCTGTATAGCACCATAAATAGCAGGGTCCCCGGTATGGACTCGTGCCACCATTTTATTATCCTGCAGTGCTTCAATTTCTACCTTAAGCACTTCATCCAGATTCATTGTCGCACTATTATAAACAACTGCATCCTGCTTTCCGTATTTAAGAATTTCAGGATTCACTAAAGAACCGGCATAAATAATGATATCCGCTTCAGAAATTATTCTCTTTCCCTTTAAAGTAATTAATTCGGGATCACCCGGTCCTGCACCAATAAAATAAACTTTTCCCATGTTACTCCTCCTTATTTTTAGTTGCCACAAAAATAAATACGGGACTGATTGGTTGAAATAAATGATACCTTCCAAGTTTTCTTAATCGGTTTATCTGCATCTGGAATCCTTCAAAAGCAAAGGGACGATTTTTGAACTCTTGAACGACCTCCCCTGTTGTCTCAGCTGTTACAGATGTCATTATAATCCGTCCTTCGGGTTTCAAAAGACGTGTTGCCCGATTCAATATTTCCTTCATATTACCGCTTGAACCGCCGATAATTACAACATCAAGTGCCGGCAAGCCTTCCATTGCGTCCGGAGCTGTTCCTGTGATTGTATAAATGTTCTTGCACCCGAACTTTTCTGCATTCTGCCTGATTAATTCAATCCCCTCAGGGTTTCTTTCAATAGCATAAACTTTACCTTTTTCTGCACAAAGTGCTGCTTCAATCGTCAGAGATCCTGTACCTGCACCGATATCTGCCACAACATCCTCCGGATGAATCCCCGCCTTAACCATTACCATGGCACGAATCTCCGCTTTTGTCATCGGCACATTTCCCCGGATGAACTCCTCATCATCAATACCAAACATATGCATTTACCCGATCACCACCATAACTGATTCTCCAAAACCTTCCAGCAAAGTTAAATCTTTCAGCGTACTTTCCCTGACTTGCTGGTTCTCATAGGAAATATGCTCACAAGCTGCAGCCCTTGTATCTTCGGGCCAGCCTTGTTTTATAAGATAATTAGCAATATATGAAGGATTCTGATCATGATCCGTCAAAAATGCCAATTTTCTTCCTTTTTCATAAACAAGATCTTCATCTCTTGGCTTGCGACCGTGAAAAGAGAGCCATTTGGCATCCTGCCAAGGTTCTCTCAAAAGAGCAAAAGAGGCCTGAACTGAAGAAATCCCGGGAATAACCTCAATTTTATTTCCTTCAAACCTCTTTTTTAACCACGGAAGCAGGCTATAATAACCGGGATCGCCACTAACCATAACTACCACATCATCCTGCAAGAGGGACTGCTCTAGCCATTCTGCCAACAAAGATAATTTACCTGTTATCGGGAAAATCTTTTGTCCCTCTCTTGCGTAATCAGCCAAGGCTCTTCGCCCTCCGACTAAAAAACGTGCCTTTTCAATAGATTCCAATGCTTTAGGAAGTATGTAATCTTTACTTCCCGGTCCAATACCTGCCACGATTAGTGTATGTTCCATTTTTCCTCTTCCAATATCTCTTTAGCACGACTGCTTATCGCTTGTATCGTACCGTCCATCGCTGCAAAAATAACTCCCACTCGGGATTTTCCAAAAATATATCTTTCAGAACGGACCTGTGCCCGCTCTGCCATTTGTTGGTAAATAATATCTAACTTTTCTCTGGCTATAATAATAGCTGCTCCATCAGTCGTATTGCATTCCATAATTTCTTTAACCACAGAAGGCGTCGCTCCGTTCATAGCCGCATAAGCTGCCATCGTTTCCATTCGTCCGTCACTGTTTCTGTTATAGGTATGGAAACTGCCTGATGCAACCTTAACCAATTTCCCCATATGACCTATAAGCAACATCTTTGGGAATCCTTTCGCCACACATTGTTCCATCATGAACCCTATGTAGTTACTTGTTTCAATAATAGATTCCTTAGGAATACCCATGATTTGTGCGGCTCTCTCCCCAATACGTCCGGGGCATAAGGAGGCCGTCCTGTATCCCCCCGCCCATACAACCGGTACTTGAGGCGCCAAAGACCTCTTATATGCATCTTCACTCATCGGCTTAACTATACCTGTTGTTCCAAGCACGGAAATTCCGCCGACAACTCCAAGTGCCGGATTCAAAGTCTGTTTAGCCAGCTCTTCCCCCTTCGGAATACTGACCGTTACTATGCAGCCCAAATCAGGCCCGATTAAATCCTCATAGACATATCTGAGCATAATTTGCGGTCCCGGATTAATTGCCGGTCTTCCCACTTGTACCTGGAGCCCCGGCCGGGTAACCACTCCCACCCCTTTACCAGCTCTCAGTTCCATGCCCGGTTCATTTTTGATTTCTACTGTAACAATAATAGGAGTACCATTCGTACAATCAAGGTCATCTCCTGCATCTTTAAGCACTGTTGCTTTACCAATCTGACCTTCTGCCGATGCACTTTCCACCGGAATGGTAATTTCTGTACGCTGTGGAGATAATACGGTCACCTGCTTCGGAAACTCTCCTTTAATGGCAAGAATTGCTGCCTTCATGGCAGCTGTAGCCGTCGCTCCTGTGGTATAGCCTTCCCGCAACTCTTTGCCTATCATTTCCTCTGCTGTCATAAAATATAACGACTCCTCCTATATTATCTATAATTAGTAAACTGTAAATCGACAGGTAAATCCTGCTCTTTCAGAAAAGCTATACAAGCTTGTAAGTCGTCTTTATCTTTACCACTTACTCTAAGTTCATCTCCATTGATTTTTGCAGAGACTTTAATTTTAGAAGATTTAATTCGTTTTACTATATCTTTTGCCAAGTCGGAAGCTATCCCGTTTTTTAATTCAAGTAGTTGCCGAACTGTCCCGCCTGCAGCTGCTTCTTTCTTTTTTTCTTCTATATTTTTTAGGGAAATCCCCCTCTTAACCAGCTTCCCATTTACTATTTCACGAACCAACCGGAGTTTAAAATCATCATCTCCAACAAGAGTAATTACGTTTCCGTCAATCGAAACGGAGCTTTTACTTCCTTTAAAATCATACCGTGTCGTAATTTCTTTTGATGCCTGATTCATAGCATTAACAGCTTCTTGCAAATCGGTGCGGCAAACCACATCGAATGAATAGTCTTTAGCCATTTTATCCTCCATAACAACACTACTCTTTAAAATAAGTTAAATGCATATTTCATAAATAGATACTAAGCTATCAGCTTTTATTAGTATATCATTTTTTTCATACAATATATAGATAAATATCTATTATCATATTTGCTGAATGATAAATATTTTCATCTGGCAATCTGTTGATTCATCAAGTATAATATCTATGAATCAATACAATATAGTAATTATTTTCTCAATATAATAAAGGAGGTTTTTATGCCACTAGTAGGAACAAAAGAAATGTTTAAAAAAGCATATGCAGGTCATTATGCAATTGGTGCTTTTAACGTAAACAACATGGAAATTATTCAAGGGATAATGGATGCTGCCAAAGAAAAAAAATCACCTGTTATTTTACAGGCATCTGAAGGTGCACGAAATTATGCCGGTCAAGAATACATCGTGGGTCTTGTAAAAATTGCATTACAAAAATATCCGGAAATTCCTACTGCGCTCCATCTTGACCATGGTTCTTCCTATGAGATTTGCAAAGCTTGTATAGATGGAGGCTTTACTTCTGTCATGTATGACGGTTCCAAGCATTCTTTTGAGGAAAATGTACGTGTCACAAAAGAAATCGTTGCATATGCACACGATAAGGGTGTTGTTGTAGAGGCAGAATTGGGGCGCCTTGCCGGTGTTGAGGACTTAGTCAGCGTAGATGCAAAAGATGCCATCTTTACTGATCCGGATCAAGCCGCAGAATTTGTAGAGCTTACTAAGTGTGATTCTCTTGCTATCGCTATCGGAACAAGTCATGGTGCCTATAAATATAGCGGTGATCCCTATTTAGATTATGAACGCCTTGAAACAATCGGAAAACTTCTTCCTAATTATCCGATTGTTCTCCACGGTGCATCTACAGTTATCCCTGAGTTTGTAGAAAAATGCAATCAGTTTGGCGGAAAAGTATGGGGCGCAAAAGGTGTTCCTGAAGATATGCTTCGTAAAGCAGCAAAAATGGCGGTTTGCAAAATTAATATTGACACTGATATACGCTTGGCCATGACCGCAGCGATTCGTGAAAATCTATTTGAAAATCCGGAGAATTTTGATCCCCGGGGTTATCTGAAGCCTGCACGAGAAGCTGTAAAGAACATGGTTATGCACAAGATTGAATATGTAGTTGGCTCTGCTGATACAATTTAGCCGGCATCTACAGTAATTAAAAAACCATCCTCTTGAGGGTGGTTTTTTAATTACTGTGCATTTGGTTGGATAAGTGTTCAAATAATGTTACAAAACAAATAATTCTCATTAAACATGCATCAAAGCATTTCTGTTCACATTAGACTAACGTTTCCTCTGGTTGTTCACCAAACCGATTCGGTCCCTGTTCTGATGCTTTGCATGCCCAGTACAAAAATATCAGGGAAACTAAGGGGATTAACAAAAGCAGACAATACCATCCACTTTTACCTATATCATGTAAGCGCCTGATTGAAACGGCAATACTGGGAATAAATATAAATATACTGTATATGGAAATTGCGGTTTCTCCCATATCAAAGATTCCAAAAACAAACTCTATCACCAAGGAAAGCAGTACATTCCCTAATGTGAACCACCAATATTCAGACCGGGATGCTCTTCCATCAAAAGTAGCATATTTTTCCTTAATTACCCTGTGAAATGCCCAAATCATTTTATTCATAACTTACAATTCTTCTTTCCGTCAAACAACAATGTTCACAACTCTTTTGGGAATAACAATACATTTCCTGATTACTTTTCCTTTTATAAAACGCTGTATTTCTGGAAGTTCTTGTGCTTTTTCAGAAATTTCATCTTTATCCATATTTACAGAAACATACATGGTTCCACGAACCTTACCGTTAATCTGTACAGCCATTTCTATCGAATCCACAACTAAAGCACTTTCATCCACCTTTGGCCAACTTGCTTTATGAACACTTTTTTCAGTTTCTCCGATTTCCTGCCAAAGCTCTTCAGTAATATGCGGAACAAAAGGAGCTAATAAAATTAATAAATCTCTAATCAGTTCTTTTCCGCAAGAGTCTTCAATAGAATCATGCGAATCGGCAAATTTATACATCTCATTAACGAGTTCCATAATCGCACTAATGGCTGTATTGAAAGCAAATTTCCCATCTAAATCATTTGTTACTTTTGCAATGGTTTGGTGAAGTTTGCGCCGTAAAGAAGTTTCATCCTCCGACAGTTTTCCTCTGTTTTCTTTGGCTAATTTTTTATATTTCAAAACTATCGACCAAACGCGTTTTAAGAATCTATATGATCCCTCTACCCCTTGATCACTCCACTCTAAATCTTTTTCCGGGGGAGCAGCAAATAAAATAAACAGACGTGCTGTATCGGCTCCATATTTACCGACAATTTCCTCCGGACTGACAACATTTCCTACAGATTTACTCATTTTCCCGCCATCTTTAAGTACCATCCCCTGGCAAAGAAGATTAGTAAATGGTTCGGAACTGCTGACCAATCCCTCATCTTGCAAAACTTTCATAAAGAATCGCGAATAAAGAAGATGCAGAATAGCATGTTCAATACCGCCGATATACTGATCTACAGGCACCCAATAATCTGCTTTTTCTTTAGAAAACGGCATGTCCTCATTATGGGGATCGCAATAGCGAAGAAAATACCACGATGAATCAATGAAAGTATCCATTGTGTCAGTTTCTCTTCTCGCTTCCCTGCCACATTGAGGGCATCGGCAATGAAGGAAATTATCGCTGGTTTCTAATGGAGAAAGTGCTCCTGCCACAAAGTCTACATCTTCCGGCAATACCACAGGTAAATCTTTTTCCGGTACCAACACATTTCCGCAATGCGGGCAATGTATAATCGGAATGGGACAGCCCCAATAACGTTGACGTGAAATCAACCAGTCACGCAGGCGGTAATTTACCTTCTCTTTTCCAATCCCAATTTTTTCTAATTTCTGAGTAATTCTTACTCTTGCGTCTTCTGAAGAAAGACCATCAAACTCGCCGGAATTTACCAGATACCCGTCGGCATCATATGCCTTATCCATTTCTTCAAGCTTCAAACTACATTCTTTGTTTTGAATAACCATCTTTATCGGAAGATTATATTTTTTTGCAAATTCCCAGTCTCTCTGGTCTCCTTCGGGAACTGCCATGACTGCACCCGTACCGTATTCGTAAAGTACATAATTAGCAATCCAAATCGGCACTCTTTCTCCTGTGAGCGGATGGATTGCAAAGCTGCCTGTCGACATTCCTAATTTAGGAGTATCCTCTGCTGTACGAATCAAATCATTTTGATTTTTCATCTCATTAATAAACTTTTGTAATTCATCTTTTTCAGGATTATTGGCAATCAATTTTTCTACCAGCGGATGTTCCGGAGCCAACACCATATAAGTGACACCATATACTGTATCTACACGAGTAGTATACACCGGTATCACTGCTTCAAGTCCTTCCACCTTAAAAGAAAATTCTGTACCCGTCGAACGGCCAATCCAATTTCTCTGCATTGTTTTTACCCGTTCAGGCCAACCGGGCATATGATCTAAGTCTGCTAAAAGTCTGTCTGCATAGGCTGTAATTTTAAAAAACCACTGCGATAAATCTTTTTTCTCTACCAGATTTTTGCAACGCCAACATTTGCCATCTTCAACTTGTTCATTAGCAAGAACCGTATGGCAATGATTACACCAATTCACTTTGGCTTCTTTTTTGTAAGCAAGACCTCTTTTATAAAAAATCTCAAAAAGTTTTTGTGTGTGTTTATAATAGTCTTCCCTACAAGTAAGAACTTCTCTTTTCCAATCATACGACAGCCCGAGTTCTTTCTGCTGCCTGGTCATGTTTTCAATATTGGAATATGTCCATTTTGAAGGTGCAATACCGTTTTGTATAGCTGCATTTTCAGCAGGCATTCCAAATGCATCATATCCCATCGGATGAAGCACATTAAAACCGTTCATCGTGTTAAAACGAGCTACTACATCTCCAATCGAATAGTTTCTTACATGTCCCATATGTAAGTTTCCGGAAGGATACGGAAACATTTCCAAAACATAGTATTTCTTTTTATCAGAATCCGACTCGGTCCGGAAAGCATCTGTTTCACTCCAAATTTTTTGCCACTTTTTCTCGATTTCCTGCGGAATATACTTTTCTTTCATTTTTTCACCATCCACGTGTATTTAAATTAACAAATTTTGCCCAAAATAATTAATTTTCATTATATATTTTTCATACATCAACGTCAAACAAACCATGTAAACGTCTAATTGCTTTTAATTGCTCTCTTCATTTTATTTTTAAACCTCAAAATCAATTCATCTCCATAGTTTTGCCTTTGAGGGGTAAAAACATCTTTTGTCATATCTCCTTTTTCTAATTCGCTGTATAAATCCTCTTCTTCAAAGCCATAACGCCAAAAAGCTGTCCCGGGCAATTCATATTTATCTCTTAATTTTAGTTTTTCTGCCAGAGAACGGTATTCTTCAAACCAAACTTTATGCGGAATACCTTTCTCTATCCAGTTGCTGATGTACTGTTTTTTGGTATTATCCCAATGTGCTTTCAGATGATGCCTGTTTATGAACACTTTCGTATACCTGAGCGTAAGCACTGATGATTTGGCATTTCCACTATCTCCTCTCCATACTCTTGTATATAAAGGTAATCCTAAAATTAACTTTTCCTTGGGTATCATTGTTAATAGTTTTGAAATATGTTTATCCAGCCAGTCATAGGATGACGTTGATCCGGGATAGGCACTTCCCCCGGGTGTTTGATCATATCCCATGACAATCTCATAGTCCACAAATTCCGATAGAGCTTCTCTATCATAACAAAGACTCCAATTAGGGCTGTTTACATCATAAACAGTGATATCTGCAGATAGATTTTTCTTTTGTTGGTGTAAAGAATTTGCCACTTCCTTTATAAACTCAGTGTACTTTTCTTTATCTGCCATATCCATGTTTTCAAAATCTAAATTCCATCCGTTAAAATCGTAGACAACAGCTATTGCAGCCATCCTGTCAGCCATATGAAGTATTTCTTTTTTATCATTCATAAGCTTTTTTGTCGCGGCTATATCAAAATCATTATGCAATAACGGCTCTATTTTTATATGTTCTTTTTTGGCTTCTTTTAAATAAGTAAGCGGAATCGGGGTCTCATCAAGCGTCTTATATGACCCCCACGTTGGCGACAATATTCTCTTGCCATAATTTTTTGTAAAATAAGAATTGCCGCTTCGATAACTGGTTTCAGGATCCCACATATAGATAATCTTTTGAGTACTTTCTTTCATATCGGGGTCAGGGTTCTTTTTTTGTTTTGTTATGACCAGCTCTTTTTTCTTTTTGTTATATACATAATCTAATCCGGCTTGGTGTGAAAAGAAAGAAAAATCAATATAATTCTTTTTTTCTTTAATTCGTGACGGCAGTTCTACAAATTCTATTCTTTTATCTGTACCAATTTGTAATTCTGCAATTACTTTATCTCCATTTTTTACAATATGCCAACCCCCTCCTTTTTCCAAAAGCATAGGATTTGCATATAATGTTCCTTCCTCTTCGTAAACCTCGGACTGTATATCTCGATTTTTTATTTTTACTTCGTCCCATCCGTAAACGGATTGATTCATAACCAACCCTAATAAGATAATTAATAATGTTTTTTTCATTTTTTTAGTACCTCTTTCGGTGAATATAGTATAATTGAGTATATCATTATTATTCAAATCGAGGTAAATTATGCACCAGTACTTATTTTTTATAGGGGATTTCCCTATCCGCCTCTACGGCATTTTCTTTTCTGTTGCTATTATATCCGGATGTATCCTCGCCTATTTTCTTCTGCAAAAAGAAGGGCATCATTGGGAACATCACGTTTTTGATTTAGGCCTCACCATTGCATTTTTTGGAATCATTGGTGGCCGGCTATGGGATGTATTTTTCTTTGACTGGGCATATTACCAAGAACATATTTGGGAAATACCTTATGTGTGGCAGGGAGGAATGGCTATCCAGGGTGGTCTGATTTTTGCTTGCCTTGCCGGCTATGGATATTTAAAATACCACAAAATTCCTATACTACCATTTGCTGATACGATTGCTCCTGCTATTATTATCGGTCAATCTATCGGCCGGATTGCCAATTTTATGAACGGCGATGCCTTTGGTCATCCTACGGGCAGTTCATTTGGACTCCTCTATCCGGATACAACACTTGCTTATCATACTTACGGTACACAACCTCTGTGGCCTGCAGAAGTATGGGAATGTCAAGGAGACCTGATCATTTTTATCATTTTAATTTGGTTCAATTGCTCAAAACGACCTCATGGAACTACATTTTGCCTCTATATTATACTTTATTCTTTATTGAGATTTTTTCTGGAATATTTCCGCGGTGATTACGGAACGCTTGCGTTCGGATTAAAAAGTGCGCAGATTACCAGCTTAATCGCTATTTCCTTTTCTTTAACAGCTTTCATTTACTTCTATTTTTCCAAGCAAAATTCGTTAGATAAATAGAACACAAAAACCGCTATCCTCATATAGCGGTTTTATTATTCAAAATATGTATCTAACCTGTTAATCTCAAAATCTTCTTCGATTTGAGTAAATTCTTTTACGTGTAAAGGATTTTCTGCAAATCCAAACAAATGCGTCGAGCAATGACAATCGGTGGATCCGAAATCATTAATTTGCCATGCTGAAATATCACTCAGTCTTTGGGCCAGCGCATGCTCTAAATGTGCCTTAGACCGTATAGGAATAACTCCTATGAACTTAGCTTCTTTTCGGAGATAGTCAATATGCCAATGCATTCTTTTATGGATACGCCGATGCCGGTTTATTCTTTGTAGTAAATTTTTCTTGGCCGTCCCTACATACACATAAAATCCCTTTGGGAATAAAATTTTGCCTTTGCTTCCTATTACAATCATTTTATCGTTATCTAAATGTAAAACAAGAAGATAATCCCCATGATTGCCCATTTCCTCTGCCATTACTTTTTTTGATGTCAAAATTAATTTTATTTTGTCCGGAATCGTGAAATCGCTTCCCCAGTGAAGAGCTGCTATTTTATAATCGATATAATCCATTTCATTATAAAACGTCTGCGCAAATTCTATATCCGTATGAAAATCAGGTAGAAACCATTCCACATTACTGCAGTGGACAAGGATTAACAGTCCTGCATGACTCTGCCGCCCAATCTCACCCAAATGTGCTACATGTTTAGAACCGCGAGCTGTAACTGCATCAGGAAACAGCGCTCCTTTTCTGCCAAAGAGTGTACATGATTTTACTTCCACAGGAAAAGTATCTCTATTTTTCCTATCACTTAAAAGTAAATCAAACCGACTGTTTCCCATGGTAATTTCTCGTTTTACCACATGATACTTTTCCCATCCCGGTATTTTATGATGATTAATTAAATATTCTGCCACACCATTACAACGGGACGTGTCAAGCAAAATAACGCTATCTTCTTTTTTTACACCAATTATTTTGTATGCAGTACGATTTAAAGGATTTCCGGAAGGTGTCGCATATAAAGTGACTCCCGGAAAAAGAAGTTCTCTCATTCTTCCCGGATTCGGCATATGACAAACTTCTACTTTTCCATGAATTTCCGCATAAACTAAAAACCGGTTTGGTCGTTCAATAAATTTTGCTTCTACTATATTTTCATACAGCTTCATTTCCCTGACTCTTTAAGACTTCAAACATATAAATAATATTTTCCGGAATTTTATCCGCTACACATTAAAGCGGAAATAAGCAATATCTCCATCTTTTATTACATAATCTTTTCCTTCGATACGGAGAAGTCCTTTTTCCCGGACCGCAGCAAAAGACCCGCACTTCATTAATTCATCGTATGTAACAATTTCAGCACGAATGAAGCCTCTTTCAATATCGGAATGAATTTTGCCTGCCGCCTTAGGTGCTTTTGTTCCTTCATGTACTGTCCAGGCACGACACTCATCTTCACCCACTGTAAAAAAATTAATTAGCCCAAGCATGGAATAGGCTGCTCGGATTAAACGATTTAAGCCGGGTTCTGTTTCTCCCAGGTCGGCAAGAAATACCTTTGCTTCCTCCGTATCCAACTCAGAAACTTCCTGCTCTATTTCTGCAGAAACAGGGACCCACTTTGCATTTTCTTTTTCTGCCTGTGACACCGCAGCTTTAACATAATCATTGCTCATGGGATCGGACATGTCAGATTCCGCTATGTTCAATACATAAAGAACAGGCTTTAAGGTTATCAGATTCAACTCTTTAAATACATCCTGCTCATCATCAGACAAATGAAGAGATCTGGCGGGTACGCCCTCCTGCAATGCATTAAAAACTTTTTCTAATGCAGGTAATATCGCCTTAGCTTCTTTGATTCCCGCTTGTGCCAACTTTGCTGTTTTACTCTTTTTCTTTTCCACTGTATCTAAGTCGGCTAAACAAAGTTCTGTATTAATTACCTCCATATCTCGGACCGGATCAATATTTCCTTCCACATGGGTAATATTTTGGTCTTCAAAGCACCTGACTACATGAGCAATTGCATCTGTTTCACGGATATGACTCAGAAATTGGTTTCCAAGTCCCTCGCCTTTTGATGCTCCGGCAACCAACCCGGCAATATCAACAAATCGTGTAAATGCCGGCGTTGTTTTTTTAGGATTAAACAGCTTTGATAAATCGTAAATCCTATGATCGGGTACTTCTACCACACCCACATTGGGTTCTATCGTGCAAAAGGGAAAATTAGCGGCCTCTGCCCCAGCTTTTGTTATAGCATTAAATAATGTACTTTTCCCTACATTCGGAAGTCCTACAATTCCAATTTGTAAATTTGTACTCATTTTATTGTCCTTTATTTAAATTTTTTACGGCTTCCGCCATTTTATTCATTGCCTGCTCAGTTAATTCCGGTGTATTTAAAGCATGCAAACGCACATATCCTTCTCCTGCGGGTCCGAATTCTATTCCCGGTACACTGATGATTCCGGTTTGTCCAAGTAAATAGTCAAAAAAATCCCAACTGCTCATTCCATCTGGCGTTGTCACCCATATATAAGGACTATTCACTCCACCCGCAACATCTAAGTTCATCCGCAAAAGCTCTTTTATCATAAATTGCGCATTTTTTTGATATCCAGATAAAACATCCTGTATTTGCTTTCTACCCTCTACGGTATAAATTGCTTCTGTACCTCTTTGTATGATATAAGAACATCTTTCAGATTTACAAGCTTTCCACTGTTTCCATAATTGATGAGCTCTTACAGTCTCATCGCTTTTTTTTCTCTCCAAATTTAAATCAGTGGGAATAACTGTATATCCGCATTGTAAACCTGACAGTTCCGGAATTTTTGTATAGGAGCGGAATTCAACAGCTACTTCTTTAGCACCGTCAATTTCATAGATGCTATGTGGAATTGTTTCATCCTGATGAAAAGCTTCATATCGGGCATCAAAAAAAATAATTGAACCGGTTTGCTTGGCAAATCGCACCCACATGGTTAAATCTTTCTTGCTAAGAACAACTCCTGTAATGTTATTGGGTGAGCAAATATAAATAAGCTTCGGGTCATGAGAGGGTAATACCGGCTTATAATCACATTCACGATAACAAGATAAATATTCCAATTTATTGAAAAAAGGATCAATAAATTTTCCACTTCTGCCTGCAATAACATTACTGTCTATATAAATCGGATCTGCCGGGTCTGTAACTCCTACTATTTCTGCAAAAGAAAAAAGTTCCTGCATATTCGCAATATCTGCTTCCGCACTATTGTTAATAAAAATTTCATCCTTTGTAATATCACAGTGTCGGCGTTTAAAATCATGCTCTGCAATTTTCTCACGCAGAAATCCGTATCCTTGCCCGGAATCAACTTCATAAGCTCCTTTTGCTTCCGATAAATCATTGATGGCTGATTCCATTGCTTTTATAACAGCCGGTAGCAAAAAATTAATCTCTTCATTCGTATTGAATGAAATAATTTTCTCTCCCGGATTATTATTCTGAAAAGTTTTCTTTTTCTCTTCTATCTTTTCAGACATATGATGACTTTGTAAATTTAAAAAATTTTCATTACAATAAGCCAAAATCATTCCCCCCTTACGGACAGAAGTATTTTTGTTTAATTATAGCATAAAAAATTTACTTTTCATGGGACAGTAAAAACCCGCCCTATTTTATAAGGACGGGCCAAAATTACAATTCGATGATTACAGTTCCTAAAACATGATCTATGGGTACCGGACCGATAAAGCGGCTGTCCGAACTGTGATTTCTGTTGTCTCCCATAACAAATACTGTCCCATTCGGAACGGTAAATGCCCCTTCCATAGAAAATTCCATCGGCTCATTTATATATGGTTCATCCAACTTTATCCCATTCCGGTAAACTGAATGATTATAAAACTCCAGTATATCTCCGCCTTTTCCGATTACCCGTTTGACCCATATATTATGTCCCTGTCCGTTTTTATCAAACAATGCCATATAATTTAGTGCCGGTTCCGATAAATCATCACTCCAGGAACGCTCTCTTTGCACACGGCTGTCAATAATCACAATATCTCCATAATCCGGGGTCTTTCTAAATACATGACTGATTTTTGAAACAATAAGATATTGTCCGTTTTCTAAAGTAGGAAACATTGAAGAGCCTGACACTCTGGTCGGTACAAAAAGAAATATATGTATAATCATCGCAAGAAATAAGGCAATTACGATGGAATATACCCAGTCAAACAACTCGTGCATAAATTTTCTCCTTTTTTATTGTATTTTTATTGTACAGCAAAAATAATTATTTTCCAACAAATAAACCGGCAGATGTATTCCACCGGTTTATATTTTCGTTGGCAAAACTGTTTGGTTTGCCCACTTACTTTAGAACATCCGGACCCCCGGACGATCTTCACCGAATCGATGTACTGTGTCAACAAATCTTACCGTCCCTGTTTTATAGCGAAGGACCAGTGTACTTGTTCTCGCACCGCCGCCAAAAAATCTTACGCCACGGAGCATTGTGCAATCTGTAATTGCAGTTTCTGCAAAAATACAGTCATCCCCCTTGACGAGATCGTCTAAGGTAAGAATTTTATTGGGATCATCAATTCCCATTTCATGTAAACGATGTAATTCCTGGTCTGTATGTGGCAATAGACGAGCCTGCATGTCGCCCCCTAAGCATTTTAACCCTACTGCAGATAATACTCCTTCGGGCGCACCGCCGGAGCCGATAACCATATGTATACCACTCCCCTGGATTGCACAATCAATAGATGGTACAACATCTCCATCAGTGATTAGTCTTACCCGTGCCCCTGACTCTCGAATTTCACGAATTATTTTTTCATGTCTTTCACGATCTAATACTACAACTGTTAAATCAGAAACTTCACGATTCATCGCTTCCGCCACATTTTTTAAATTTTCCGTCACGGTTGCACAAATATCAATCTTCCCTTTAGCGCGGGGACCTACACAAATTTTCTGCATATACATGTCCGGTGCATGAAGCAAACATCCTTTAGGTGCAATAGCCAGTACTGCAATAGCTCCTGTTTGCCCTTTTGCTACCAAATTAGTTCCTTCTACCGGATCCACGGCAATATCTACTTCTTCCCCGCCACGTCCTACTTTCTCACCAATATACAACATCGGTGCTTCGTCAATCTCGCCTTCGCCAATAACAACCGTACCGGTAACCGAGGTGCGTGCAAATTGCTCATGCATGCCGTCAACAGCCGCCTGATCAGCTCCCTCTTTATCTCCCATACCTACCAGTCGTGCACTTTTCAAGGCCGCTTGCTCGGTAATTCGAACAACCTCCAATGATAATTGTCTGTCCATATATGCCTCCAAAATAGTATACTATATGATCTTTATTTAAATTATATCACTTTTGGTTCAGAGATAAAGTATACACTTTACGATTTCATCTGTTAATTTTGACAATTTCATGAATTCTTTTATGATATCTAAGAGGTGAACGTATGTTTTTATCCCATAATTCAATTACTAATATCCATTTTTTTGGTGACAGTTTAACTGCCGGCTATGGTGTTTCTTCCGGAAAAGATTGGGTTACCGTGTTATCAAAACGCATGCCCGATCTTACCTTTTATAACCATAGTACATGCGGTGCTTTTCTCCAAGATATGATAGAGATTATACCATTTTTTCTTCGTGATACAGATAATAAAAATGCCGTATTTCTCATGGCAGGAACCAATGATATTTTATCAGGTCTCAAACTGCATGTTTTGAAAAAACAAGTAGAACAAGCAATTGAAACATTGTCTGTCATATCGCATTGCTTTATTGGTATTCCGCCATTAATGACAAGACAAAGTATATTTTCCGGCTGGCAGGCCGAATGGGCTTTTGACAAAAATATCAACGATTTAAAAGTATACGGAAGTTTTATAGAAAATTTATGCTGTAAAAATCATGTCCCTTATATAGATTTTTCTAAAGCATTTCCTTCAGATGATACCTGGTATATAGATGGTGTTCACCCTAATGAAAACGGACATTTGAAATTTGCAGATTCTGCAGAAAAAATTTTTAGAAAATATATAAAATAAAAGCACCTTTCATGTATTTCCTGCCGTTTCACAACTAAATCTTAAACCGGCATGACTTACATTTGGTGCTTTTATTTTATTCCTCTTCTTTTTTTATATACTTTCCATCCCGTTTTTGTGCTTCGTATAATTGGAAATATTTTCCTTTTTTATTTAAAAGCTCCTCATGCGTTCCTTCTTCAATAACATTTCCTCTGTCTAAAACAATAATACGATCTGCATTTCTCACTGCAGATAACCTATGTGCAATAATAATCGTAGTTCTTCCTTTTGAAAGACTGTTTAACGTTTGCTGGATTTTACGCTCGGTCTGTGTATCTAATGAAGATGTCGCTTCATCAAAAATAACAACTTTCGGGTCTTTTAAGAACACTCTTGCTATTGCAATTCTTTGCTTTTGTCCGCCTGAAAGTTTGACGCCTCGCTCTCCCACCTTTGTATGCATTCCATTTGGAAGCGCTTCGATAAAACGATCTGCTGCCGCTAATTTAGCGGCATTTTTTATTTCCTCTTCTGTTGCCCCTACTTTTCCATAACTTATATTATCTCCGATAGTATCACCAAAAAGAAAGACGTCTTGTTGTACAATTCCGATTTGCTTTCTCAAATCCTGCTGTCGGTAATCTTTTATATCATGCCCGTCAAAAATGATTTTCCCCTCTGTCGGTTCATAAAAGCGGAGCAATAAATTTACCAGTGTGCTTTTCCCTGCTCCTGTTTCCCCGACAAAGGCAATTGTTTCTCCTGCATGAATATTAAAATTCAGATGGTTCAAAATCATTCGCTTATCATTATAACCAAAGCTCATATTATCAAAGCAGATTTCCCCCCTGGCGTCCATAATTTCTACAGGATGGGGCGGATCCTTAATTGTCGGCTCGATATGCATAATTTCCTGAAATCTGGCAAAGCCTGCCATCCCCCTCTGATACATTTCCGTTAATATGGTCAGACGGAAAACCGGCCGCATAAAAATATTCACATACAAAAGGAATGCCACAAAATCCGGTAGTGACAAGAGATCTTTGGCAATCATATAGCTTCCTGCCAAGAGAACAACTACATTAATAAAATTTGTGAAAAAGTTGATACTCCCGGAAAAATAAGCCAGAATTTTATAAGAGTTGAATCTTGTATTTCTCAGCTCTTCGCTTTTTTTCCGGAATCTGTCCATTTCGAAATTTTCCATCGCAAATGCCTTGCTGAGGCGGATCCCCGACAGACTTTCTTCAGCACGGGCACTTAACTCCCCCGTTTTCGCTCTATTTTTGCGGAAAGCCTTTTTCATCTGCGTATTAATTTTTACAGTATGAATTGATTTCGCAATAAGAAGCCCTCCGACTAATAGTGCCAATTGCCAGTTCATGACTAACATGGCAATTATGGTTCCGGACATTATTATTCCACAAAGTAATACATCATTCGGGCCCCGAAAAGCAAGTTCACTGACTTCAATAACATCACTGGTTATTCGGGATAACAGCTGTCCTGTTTTTTCATTATCAAAATACTGAAAAGGCTGTTTTTCTATGTGGGCAAACAAATCATTGCGCATATCATGCTCGATAGAGGCACTCATAATATGCCCATAATACTGAACTCCATAGGATACAGCAAAATTAATCAGATATAAAACTAGCAACAAGCCGGCTGATTTATATAATCCTATTTCATCTCTTGCGGGTAAGATTTTATCAATGATATTGCGCACCACCATAGGGAATATCAAATCAAAACCTGCCATAAGAAGTGTACCAATGACTACGCTGATGAGAATTCCTGTATACGGTTTATAATATTTCATAAAATTTCTAATCATTTAAAATCTCCCACACTTTAAAAACTATCCTTTATTTCTATTATACGCAGTACTTCGCCAAATATGCAGTAAATCATTTTCTGTCATTTTGTCAAGGTGGAAATAAGAGGCTCCCATTTCTTTTGCTATCTTCTTTGCTAAACCCAGTTTTATAAACCCGGATTCTGTATCAATAACTGCTACCGGCAATTTTCTGTTTCCGATTTTTTTAGCTTCAGAAACAGCATCATTTACCGGATCGGAACCGTTTGTGATTCCCTTCGTTGCTCTTCCGTCAGTAACTAAAATAACAACCGGCTCCTGTGTCGAATCCTGACGGTATAACATATCCAATATATCAGATGCTTTTATAAGTCCTTGTGCTAATGGCGTCTTTCCTCCGGTAGGCAAATTTTCCAGCTTCTTTTTTGCAAAATCGACGCTTCTCGTAACAGGTAATAAAACTTCCGCTTTATTTTTTCTGAATGCAATCATTCCCACTTTATCTCGTTTTTGATAGGCTTCAATCAAAATTTTAAAGATTACCCCCTTAACGGTACGCATTCTTTCTCGAGCACCCATGGATCCGCTGGCATCTACAACAAATAAAAATATATTCCCAACCCTTTTTTCTCTTACTTTTTCACGGATATCATCTCTACTTATAACAACAGCACATCCGTTAGACTTTCTTGATTTTTGATAGGGTGCTGCCGCACGAATTGTAGCATCGAATGCAATGTCTTTTGCTTTTTCCTTCGGACTTTCCGCTCTTACATACCGTCCTTGCATAAGTGATGTACGAGTCAGCGTGCGTTTACCGCTTCCTTTTTTTACTTTTCTTTTATCAGCAGGTTCTATCCAGATTGGCGGTAACTGTACGCTTATATCTGCAGAATCCGTTCGCTCCTTACTTTCTCCATTTTCATCGGCAGGTGGCAGTTGGTTGCTTAAAGAATCATTATTTTTATCACTTTCATGATTGTCTTCTCCTAAACTATCTGTATCTCCCTGAGAAGATTCCATAGATTCATTTGTTTGCTCCTGATTATTTTCTTTGGAGTCTTGATCATTTACCCGCTCTTGTTGTTTTTCTTCTTCCGGCGGTGTTTGCTCAGGAGATTCAGGAGCGTTCATTTCTCTCATGCGATGTGGCAATACAAATTCAGCCGCTTTTTCTAAATCTTTTGGAAGTACATAATTTCTATTATCAAGAGCAGCCAATGCACGGGCCGCTTCTATTAAATAAATATCCGCTCTATGACCCGCTACATGAGCTTTTAATGTATATACCGCCGCCAATTGTACCATTGCAGGAGAAACTGTTACATCTTTTAATATATCCTTGGCATCCTTGATTTTATTTTTAAGCTTTTCTGTTTTCTCTTCCCATTTTTTTCTGAATACAATTCCGTTATTCTCAAACTCCAAAACTCTTTTTATAATTTCTTTTCTTTCTTCTGTATCGAAGTTGTTTTCTATTTGAATAAATAACCCGAATTTATCTAATCTCGCTGCAGATAAAGTGCCGCTGTCAGGATTCATGGTGGCAAATACTGTACCGGAAAATTTTTTTTCTAAAGAAAATCCATCACGTTCTAATTTATAAATACCGGATTCGGTTACATTCAAAATAGATGACAGTAACTCATCACGTAATAAATTAACGTCATCTATATATAAAATTCCATGATTGGATTCCTCCAATAATCCGGCTTGCAGTTTCTTTTTACCATCTTGTATGGCTGCTTCTGTGTCCATACCACCAAAAAGCCGATCTTCCGTCACTCCTACAGGAACTTCAACCCATGGGGCATCTACCAATTCTCTGGCACCGCGAAGCAAAACAGATTTCCCCGCCCCTGTTTCTCCGGACACAAGAATTCCACCGGCCAACGGATTTACTAATGCAATTAAAATGGCTTTCTTTGCATTATCCAACCCGTAAAAAGCGGCAAAAGGAAAATTATTACGTTTCATCATCAATAACCTGATCCACTTCTGTCCAATCTACTTCCTGCTCTTCAAAGGGACGACGTCTCATTCGATGGGGCAAAGAGAGCCGGGATGCCTCTTTTAAATCTTCACGGGCCACGTCTTTATGCCCTTCCAGTGCAGCAATCGTTTTGGCCGTTTTGATTAATGTAATATCAGAGCGGTGCCCGTCTACGCCTAATGCAATTGATATTTTGGCAGCACATAAAAGGATATCCTCGGAAACCTTTACCTCCGGTAAAAGCTGCATGGCTGCTTCTATTTTTCTGACCTCTTTTTCTTGCTCATCTTTCCATTTATCCAAAAATCCATCCGGATCCGTTTCATAAGCCAACCGCCTTTTAATAATCTCTGCTCTTTTTTCAGGATTTTGTTCTCCAACTACTTTTACGGAAAGGGCAAATCTGTCCAGCAGCTGAGGACGAATATCACCTTCTTCAGGATTCATTGTTCCGACCAAAGAAAATCTTGCCGGGTGCGAGTAAGAAATCCCTTCCCTTTCCACTGTATTTACACCCATGGCAGCAGAGTCTAAAAGAACATCGACTACATGATCATCCAATAAATTAATTTCGTCTACATACAAAATATTTCTATTCGCATCTGCCAATATTCCCGGTTCAAATGAGCGTTTGCCTTCACGAATGGCCGCCTCAATATCTAATGTACCGACCACCCTGTCTTCTGTAGCACTTACCGGTAATTCAACCACTTTCATGGGTAACATTTCTACAGGTGGGGTTGCATTATCATATTTTTCATGAGATTCATCTGACCAGTTGGTCGGATCGTAGGGATCATCGTGGAAACGGGAGCCTTCAATACATGGACGAGGAGGCAATAATTCAGCCAATGCACGAACTGCCGTTGATTTGGCAGTCCCTTTTTCTCCCTGTATCAATACACCGCCCAGTTTGGGATTGATTACATTTAATAACAAGGCCTTCTTCATAGCATCCTGCCCTATTATTGCTGTAAAAGGAAATACTTTTTGTCTGTTCATATTGTTTTCTCCTGTCTTTTTAAATACCGATGTATAAAAAATTTTTTCAATGCACATTCTGCCTCTGATCTTTTAAATTTCCCGTTTTTATCCATCCATCGGGAAAAACAACCTCCACCACACAAAGAAAAATATTCACATTCCCTACAAGGCTGCATAATCTCTTTTATAAAAGAACTTACTTTATCTACCTTGTTCTTTTCTCTGCCTGTTTTTACATTTCCAAGCTTATAATCTTCTCTTCCCATCAACGAAGAACAGGCATAAATATCACCATGCACATCTATAAAAGCTGCTTCCCCATTCATTGCAAAGCATTGTGGAAATTCATATTTCCCGGTTCGTGCCAGCATTTCCACCCTGTCTTCCTGGGTAAAATGGATATGCCTGCCTGTTATTTTTTCCAGCATATCCATTCTTTCTGCCGTTTTTCTTAATGCCTCCGTCATTTGCTTTTCGTTAGGCGCTTTCAGTCTCATTCCCCGTCCCTGTTCGCGAAGAATGTCAAAGCCGATTTGATGTACATTTCCATAAAAATAAGCCATATCAGAAATGCCTTCAAGTTCATCTACCATGTCATCAGTAACTACACAGGTAATGCCTGTCCCGATTCCGTTTTCCGATAAATTTCTTAAGGCTTTTGATACCATTTTAGAAGATGATTCTCCGGTTTTGGATTTTCTGGTTCTATCCATCACTCCCGGCCGCCCGTCACAGGAAATTCCGATTCCCACCTTATGATCAAATAACCATTTCCCGATATCTTTTGTCAGCAGCGCACCATTGGTTTGTATTTGAAGCTGTACGTTCATCTGATAATCTTCTACCAAATTGACGATTTCCCTGATTAGTGGAAATTGCAAAAGTGGTTCTCCGCCTGAAAACTGGAGAAGAAAGCGTTCTCCCGATTCCCCAGCCATTTTAACGGCAGATAATGCAGTCTCCTTGTCCATATCAATCTGTTCTTGCTCGGAAGCATAGCAATATTGACACTTAAAATTGCAACGACCTGTCAGAGTCAAAACAAGCATACGGATTGGCGGTAAATCTTTATTCATCGTCATTTCCTGCATCTTCTAATTCACCTTCTACTGAAAGATACAATTCTTTCAATTTTTCCAAGGTTTCTTCTTTTGCATTCCACAATCCACGGGTTTGTGCTTCAAGCAGTGTCTCTGTAATACGTTGCAGTGCCCAGGGGTTGACATCTTTCATCCATTCCTGCACTTTCTCATCAAAAGCATATTTTTCAGCATATTTTTCATACATCCAATCTTCCATGACTTCACTGGTAGCATCCCACTGGTAACTTACAGATACCATTTTTGCCATATCTGAAGCTCCTTTATATCCATGTTTCATCATTCCGTTAATATATTTTGGATTTATGGATTCCGTACGGAATATACGTTTTGCCTCTTCCTGTACCGTCCTTGTTCGCGCTTTAGCACGGTTCGTTGTATCCCCCGCATAGGATCGGGGAGCCTTTCCGCGAATACTTCTGACTGCAGCTATCATTCCTCCATGATAAGCATTATAGTCATCAGAACTTAACATGTTTGTTTCATGGTTATCTTCATTTTTTATTGTTACATCCATTACCGATAAACGTTTTTCAAAAAGCTTTGGTGTGTATTCTCCCTTAGTTTTTCCGCCAAAAGCATGGCCTCCCCACCGGACATAAACTTCAGCTAAATCATCAATTGTCTGCCAATTTTTTGCATCTAAAAGCGCACCAATCCCTGCCCCATAAGTTCCGGGTGCATCACCAAATATCCTGTAAGCCGCACTTCTCCAGGCTTCTTCTTTCGTCATGCCTGATGTTTTTTCTAAATCTTGGCTATCTTCTACAATATGTTTTCTTACATAATTAGATTCTCCAGGCTCATCAAGTCCTGCCACCATGAGTACAGCTTTATCCATAAGATTTACTACAGCCGGCATGGTATCTCTGAACAATCCGCTAATCCGCCCGGTAACATCAATACGCGGACGTTGTAAATCTGACAGCGGAATAATTTCCAATGCTTTGACACGCATACTTCCTTTTTCCCAAACCGGTTTTATCCCCATCAGATAAAAGAATTCTGCAATACATTGTCCGCGACTTCTCATATTAGCCCCTGACCAAAAGACAATTCCGACATTTTCCGGATATTTCCCCTCTTCTGCAATATATTGCTCAATGACTTGATTGCCTAATACTTTACCTAATTCCCACGCCGCTTTAGTAGGCAGAACACGGGGATCTACCCCGAAGAAATTACGTCCTGAGGGCAATAAACTTACCCCTCCTGCATGAGGAGAGCCGGACGGCCCCGACTCTATGTATTTCCCGGAAATTCCATCCATTACATGATCCACTTCTTCATGAGTCATAAGTAAATTAGGCATAATGGTTTCTCCGATATATGCGAATATCGTCCTGACTTTCTCTTTCCACTCCGGATTTTCTGGCCTTATATAAGGCAAATCGATTACTTTGTCCAATCCTATTTCAGTAAACCCGGAATCTTTAAAAAGTTGTACCGCCGATTCAGTTTCTTCCCTGATTTTCATCATCAATTCACTGTAAGTTAATTGAAGCGGTTTATAAATATCAGCGGCATTTCTGATAATCGCATCCACAGTTGTTCCGTATTTTTCTGCCCATACATCATAAATTGACGGTATGTCTCCATTAGGGAGTCGTAATAGCTGTAAAATTTCATCTACCAGTAATTTATCTTCCGGTGCTTTCCCCAAAATATGGAGTCCGACATGAACCTCACTATTTTTTAATTCCTCAATATATTCATGAAGGCGGTTCACATATTCCTTAAACGGCCTATTCTCATCATAAGGAATTTCTCCGTCCAAATTTGCTTTAACGGCAAGCTCTCTTACCATTTTTTCCAATGTGGAAGCGTTTTCCGGCTCAGTAACTAAGAAATGCGCATATTCATCCATTGTTTTTTCCAGTTCTTCCAGTTCATCATAGCTTCCGGCTTCAGCCTGCGGTGCCGGGAGATGGTCAACAAGGCATGCTGCACCCCTTCTTTTTGCCTGGATACCTTCCCCTGTAATTGTCATATGATAAATATATACATCAGGCAAATCACCTAATGCCAGTTCCGGATAGCTTGCCCTATCCAGTCCTGTCGCTTTACCCGGCAACCATTCTAAGTTTCCGTGAGTTCCTACATGTATTACCGCATCAGCTTTCCATATATACCTGATCCACTGATAAAACGCAAGATATTGATGTGTCGGTGCTACAAAAGGATCATGATAAATCTTCGCCGGATCCATGCCAAATCCGCGAGGAGCCTGGACAGTGATAAATATATTTCCATTCATAGTCCCCGGAACCATAATAGAGTTATCATCAGTCAACATAATTTGGCCGGGCGCTTTACCCCAATCTTTATTCATTTGTTCTTTTACAACTGTCGGGAATCCCCCGTAAAGAGCTGCATATTCCTCTTCAGTCACATGGTAGCAAGCCTCCAGTTGTTCTTCTGTCATCATACTCATATCATTCGTTGCATGAGATGTTAAAATTTTAATAAATTCTTTTGTGTCTTCAGGAATGAAATCCAACCGATAATTCTCTTCTTTCATCCTCTGTAACAGTAAACGTATACTCTCAATAGTATCTAATCCAAAAGCACTCCCGATACTGCAATTTTTGGGCGGATAGTTATGGAAAACTATGGCAATTCTTTTATCTTCATTCTGTTTCTTTTTCAAGATTGCCCATTTTTTTGCTTTAGAAATCAATAATGAAATTCTTTCTTGTATGGGAAGATATTCAATATCTCCATTTTCGTTAATATGTTTTGCCGCCACCGGAACTCCATGAATAATTCCGTCAAACTCCGGCATAGATACACTGATAGATACTTCAACAGGATTCAACCCTTCTTTAGACTTTTCCCACTCTTCTCGTCCCATTATCAAGGAATAACCTTCCAAAACAGGCATTCCAAAACCTTTTAAATCTTTTGTAGTAATTGATGCAGAACTGGTAAGAGAAAATTTCATTATATTAATGATGACATCTGCCAGAGGGGTTCCGCCATCTGTAAAATAAGATTGAAAAACCTCTTTTAGCGTGGGCATACCCAGCTCCGGATTCGGAAGTCCATTTGTAAATACCGGAATGATATTGAGCCTTTGCCTTTTTGCTTCTTCAATTATAGCGGTTTGATATTTCAAATCTCCCCAAATCCACTCATCCCGATAAAATAACATTCCTATTGTCGGCCATCCCTGTTTGCAATATTTTTCTTTATACCACTTTATATCTGTTGTATATCTTGAGGGAATATCAGGGTGGAAAATTCCCGCCCAACAACATGGAGACGGCTCTGCTGCTGTCTTTTCTGTTTCCTTTACCAAGGATGCTAAATAGATCCAGAAGTTTCTGTAATTTTCAACACCACTGTAAAAAGTATATTTTTTTATCCGATTAATAACATTTTCATCAAGACCCCATTTCACTTCTTCTTCTGCGGATCCTTGTGCATCCATATAATAGGGGATTTTGTAGGTTTCTAAGAATGAAAGACATTTATTCCAAAAATTTGTTCTTATCGTTGTACCCATGAATCGGATAATAATCATATGACTGCCGACGAGTTTCTCTTGCCAGGTTTTGTCCCAGACAGATGTATTTTCCACTTTTATAGTGTCATAACCTTGTGGAATATCTTTTGAATGTTTTAATTCATCACAACATTTTTTCATCATAGAAAATCGTCTATCTACATTTGTTAAATAAATAACTTTCCCACTCATAAAAAATCTCCCTTAACTAAAGTTCACAACCGCTATATAACTTTCATCTGGCTTATCCGAAATTATGTTAATTTTTGTCTTACCATAACTCCGGATAAACTGCCCTTGCTGTTTTCTCAATGGCCTCTGTTACATGATGAGACATCACATATTTATACTTTTCCTGCAATCGGATAAATTTATTATTCTTTACGGCGCTAACGCCTTTGTAGGCCGGATTATTTTTTAACTCCTTGAGAAATTCTTCTTCATCATCACTTTCTTTCCATTTCCAAACAGGCATTAAAAATACATCGGGGTTTATTTGAGGAATTATTTCTGAGGATATATACATGGAAGACCCGGCCGGCAAATTAGCAAAATCTGCGCCGTTTTTCACATGTGCTCTTCTTAAAATTTCATTGAATAACGTTCCTTTTTTACCTATAATTCCCCGGAAAGATAAACTGAGTACTACTTTTTCCTCATTTGGCTGTATCACTGAAAGCTTCTTTTCAATCCGCTCATTTTCTTCTCTCATATGCTTTATAATGGCCTCTCCTTTTCCCGTTTCATTAACCGCCTTTGCCACTCCCGTTACCTTAGTCTCTACTTCTGCCAAGGTCGTCGGCACTATCGATACATAAACCGGAATTCCCATACGAGTTAATGAATCTATAATGTCTTTCGACACTGATGTGGAAGCAATTACCAAATCGGGATCCAGCTTCATGATTTGCTCTAAATTTCTGTCTACTGTAACCCCCACTTTGTTTTTTTGCTCCTTCGTGATAAACGTCAAATCAGTATCTCCCGCATATTTCGAAAGTCCTTTAATTCTTTCTATATCAACCAAATCAAGTAATATTTCATCTGTTCCATAAGTAAGAGAAACAATTCGTTCCGGATATTTTTTTATCCGGACTTGCCGGTTTTCATCATCAAAAATAAGGTGAGTATCATTTCCAGTTGTTGGCGTTTCTTTATAAAAATGGCAGCCTGACAACACGGTTAATGCAAGTGCAAGTAACAGGCAATATGTTTTTCTCATTATATTGAATCCTTCATTTGATTTCTGACCTTTGAATTCCACAAGCACTCATAAAGATATTCTGCTCCCCTGAAACCGCATAGCGGTAAATCTGTTACACATATTTCTTCACGAGATGGTCTTGCAATATTAAAAGCGGCAAAAGATTTGTTTAATCTTAGCAACTTCGCACGTTCATGGGAACTTCCCATAAGGAGACCGCAGCTCCAATTTTCATAGTCTCTTTTTATTTCCTTATCATCAAATCCTGCCAACCTGATGACATCAGCAGATTTAGGTATATAGGAGGATTTATCCATGCTATGGATAATAAGTTTTCCCGTATCTATCCATTCTGTGCGTATAGCATCAGCAATACCATATGCTTCAGAAGGGGGAGCAGAAATCAAAACATTATCAAACCATAAAGTTCCCCACAAAGACTGAAAATTTCCGCCTCTATAAAGCATCCTTTCTTTTCTCTGTACCGCTTCTTCTTCAATAGGCCCACTTTCCAACTTAAATTCATCCATGATGCATTTTAGCCACTTCAATGTCCCCTCTATCCCGTAAGGCATTCCGATAGATATATAGGGAACTCCGAATTCCTGTTCCATCCTTTGGGCAGCTTTTAAAGACAATTCTTCACGAACAACAACATTTAAAGTTGCTGCCGGTGATTTTAAAATCGTATCCCAATCGTCCCCTGCTCCGGGCATCGCTATGATGTCTATTCCGGCTTTTTTTAAGAGACGTTTGATTTCCAAAGCATCTTCTTTACCTTTTAAATATACTTCAGAAAGTCCGAGTACGTTAATAGCCCGGTTCACTCTATCCTGCTTCTTCATATGATTGACCGCTAATAAAAATGCTTTTTCATATCCCCCGGCAAAGCTGCCATTCAAACCTCCGCTATCCATTGTGTATACCGGACAGGGCAATTCTGCTTTTGCAGCAATACCTTCCAAATCATCACCGACAAGGCTTACACTGCAATTGTTTTCTAAAAATATCCGGTCTGCATGTATATTATTTTTCATATACTTAAAAGCTTCCACTAATTCCGCTTCGGTTCCATACACTAAAGAATTTTGGGAAGGCTGTGTGCAATAAAACCGGTTTCCCGCGTTAGAAATCATCTCATCAATATATTTCATTGCATAAAAATAACACCACATAGGCCCATTAATCATTACATAGCTTCCCGGTATAGAAGCAAAAAATGCAGATGAGCCGGTTAAAGCACATGTTCCGGAATGATGGCAGGCTGCACCCCATTCAGATTGTTGCATAAGCAATCCCTCCCTTATTTCCATAGCGGCAAAGAAGACGGTATAACGCACGCAATATAAATATTTCTCCGTTTGTACCTGCCATAGGCATCATGGGAATAAAAAACTGCCTTGTTTTTATATCCAGAATTTCATTTGTTGTAAGAAAAATATCAGCCTGATTAATTAGTTCCTGATGATTACTGCCCTGATACACCGGACTTTGTGTACAAGTTTTTATCTGTTGCATGAAGACATCTTTTTCCTTGTCAGAAAGATTGTCATAAAAAATTATCCCTTCCAGTTTCATGCCCAATCTGTTGATAGACATTATAGTATCTGCCGGATTATACCACTTAGGGCCTCTTCCTATTCCTATAACTGCTTTTTTGTCTCGTGTAATATAATCAATTGTTTTCACATAGCTGTTCAGCCGGTTTTCTTCCTCCGAAATAATTTGATCTGCCAGTGTTATTTTATTAAGTCTTACCCCTATTTCATGTATCCAACTCCTCGTATTTTCCCAACCAATAGGATACTGTTCTGTTAAAATTCCCACTCCATAGCAGTTTTTAATTTTATTGGCAAGATTGCATAATTTGTCAGATTGTCCCTTTCCGCCAAGAAGCACCATCCATTCTGCGCCGGTCAGATTTTTCCATTCATCAAAAGGTGCATACCCCGGAAATTGATATTCTACAAACAACCCGAATAACTTTAAAATACGCTTTACCTCCAAAGCATATTGTCCCGAAGGCCCCATTTGATCTCCAATTAACAAGACCTTCCCCGGGATTTGTTTTTTCTTAGTAAAAAAACGGTCTACGATTATATCTGCTGTTTTAAAATAGCCATCTGAATATTCTCCTCCGAGAAATCCTGCATAAGGCACGCAAATAACAGGAATACCATACTTTTCTTCAGCCTCTTCAGCCTCTTGTTCCACATCATCACCAATCACGCCGGCCACACAAGAAGATGCAATGAACAGACATTCGGGTTCATAAGTATGAATTACATAATCTATACATTGCTTTAAACGGGAAATTCCGCCAAAGATTGTGTCCTTTTCCCGTATGTTTGAAGAAATAAGCGGTATCGCATTTTCTGTCTCTTTACTTCCTTCTGCCATAATACGAAATTGCGATCCCAAATCCATATCTGAAGCAACATGTACACATCCTAACGGACTGTGAAAAATAACCGCACATCCTTCTGAAAAAGCAACGGCTTTCCAAACACCGGACATTGTACAACTGCAGGATTTATTTTTTGATAATAACCATTTAGTTTTCAGTCCCATATTCATCTACCAGCTTTTCTAATTCTTCAAATGTAATTGGTGTCGGAATTGACAAATCTTGATTATTCCAAATAGAATCCGCCAACTCTTTATATACTGATGCTTGCTTAGAATCAGGTGCATATTGTAAAACAGTCTGTTTATTATTTTCTGCAATATTAACAATTTTATCGCGCGGCACAAAGGCAATTAATTTTGTATTCAAAAGTTTGGCAAATTCTGTAAGTAATTCTTTTTCCCCCGGCGTATTTCTGCTATTTCCTATAATGCCTGCCAACCTGACATTTCCTCGGACAGCAAAACGGCGAATACCTTTTGCTATATTATTCGCCGCATAAAGGGACATTAACTCGCCGGAGGAAACGATATAAATCTCATTTGCATACCCTTCCCTGATAGGCATGGCAAATCCGCCACATACGACATCACCCAAAACATCATACAGCGTCAGATCTACATCAGGAATGGCATTTAACTTATCCAATAACTGCAAAGCAACTATAATACCCCTGCCGGCACAACCGACCCCCGGTTCCGGACCTCCCGCCTCCACACAGATTGTTCCATTGAAACCATAATGAACGACATCTTCTGCCGTAATATCTTCCATATCTTTTAGTCTGACTTTATCCAGCACAGTTTCTTTACAAATGTGGCCTAAAAGCAATCTGGTAGAGTCATTTTTAGGATCACATCCGATTTGGCAAATTTTTTTCCCCGTTAGGCTTAATGCTGCTGAAACATTGGACGACGTCGTGGATTTCCCAATCCCGCCCTTCCCATAAAATGCAATTTTTTTCATTCCGACTCCTTAAAATTTAAACGACACTTTATTTCTTCATAACCGTTTATATTTTATTATAAACAAATTTGATGATTTTTTATAGTAAATATAATGAAATATCAGATTTATATTAATATAATATTTTATGAAGTATATTTTTTACTATCAGTTTTAACTTCTCTATTAAAAAAAAATAAAAGAGCCGTATTTTACATACAGCTCTTTTATTTTTTTATTTTCTATCTGATTTTAATTTCTGGCACTATGAAGTTGTTCATGCCATGTCACCCAAATAGAAGTAGCTATACAAACAGACGAGTATGCTCCGGAAATAAAACCTACGAGCATAACTAAAGCAAAATTTCTCGTTGTATCACCGCCAAACAGATAAAGAGATGTAACGCAGAACAAAGTTGTAATTAACGTATACATAGATCTGCGTATTGTTTGGTGGATAGAGTCATTGGCCAGTGTTGAAAAGCTGTCTGTCCGTTTATGTGTACGAATAGCCTCGCGAATTCTGTCAAAAATAACAACCGACTCATTCATTGAATATCCAAGTACCGTGAGAATTGCTGCTAAGAATGAAGCATCGACTTCCAACCGGAAGAAAGCGAATACACCAAGAACCACCAAAATATCATGAATAATCGCCACAATGGCGGAAAATGCTATATGATGTTCAAAACGGATGGTCATATAAATAATCATTGCCGTAAAAGAAAGTAAAACATTTAAAAGCGTGTTTTCTGTTACTTCAGATCCGATAACGGCACCAACAGTCTCTATACGCTTAACATCCACTTCTCCTACAGAATCATTAATATGTGCTACCACTACCTGCGCCTCGTCAGCACTTAAATTTCTTGTACGAATAATGACATCTTTTCCCGCTTCTCCTTCTATATCACCAGAAAGTTGGATGACAGATGTTTCAAGTGAATCTTCACGAAGACTGTCACGTACTTGCTCGACCGTAACATTTTGCTTAAACTCAAATTCTAAAATCGTTCCGCCGGTAAAATCGATTCCCCAATTAAAGCGAAAAAGAATAATTGATATTATAGACGCAACCATTAATAAACCCGAAATTGCAAACCAAATTTTTCTATGGGAAATCACATTAAAACTCTTAAACATGGTCCACATCCCCCTTACTTCCGCCAAACCACCAGGGATTATGAATCCAATTAGCATCAATTAAAAACATCAATAGTGTCCTGCTTACTGTAATAGCCGTAAACATAGAAACAGCCACGCCCAGGCCGAGAGAAAATGCAAATCCTTTCACGGTTGCACTCCCCAAGAAAAATAAAATACATGAAGTTATAATTACGGTCATATTAGCATCAAAAATTGTAATAAATGCGCGTTTAAATCCGGATTGCACAGCAATTCTTAAAATTTTTCCTGCTGCAATTTCTTCTTTGAATCGCTCAAATATAAGTACATTTGCGTCTACAGCCATCCCGATTGATAAGATAATGCCGGCAATACTCGGTAGTGTTAAGGTGGCATTTAATGCATAAAGAATTCCCAGTAAAATTAGGACATAGACCAATAAGGCCGTATCTGCTACAAACCCGGACATACGGTATATAAGAAGCATAAATATAACCACAAGTGATAATCCGATTGTAAAAGCAAGAACTGACTTATCTTTTGAATCTTGCCCTAAGGATGGGCCTACGGTTCTCACTTCTAATACAGAAACCTTTACAGGTAACGCACCACTTCTTAAAAGAATCGCTAAATCTTTTGCTTCCTCCAAAGTCCGTTGTCCTGTAATTACAGCAGCTCCTCCTGTAATTGCTTCATTCACCACCGGGTTCGTGAGTAATTCTCCATCCAGATAGATACCGATATGACGACCAACATTTGCTGCGGTTAACCGGGCAAATTTGTCTCCGCCCTCTTCACTGAATTGAAGGGAAACAACAGGCTGTTTATTTTGACCCATTTGTTCTCTTGCATCTTTCAAATCTTCCCCATTCAATTTAACATTTCCGGCTTCATCCTTAAACTCAAGAACCGCAGTTTTCCCTATTGTTTCAATAGCTTTTTTAGGGTCTCTCTCTCCCGGAAGTTCAATAATGATACGACGTGCACCTTCACGTTGGATAATAGGTTCTGTCAATCCCATTTCATTGACACGTTTCTGCATTATATTAATAACCTGATTAATTGCTTCCGGTGTCACCTTATTCTGTTCTGTATCTTCTGCCTGCATCACAATATGCGTCCCACCTTGAAGGTCAAGACCTTGCCTTATGTTTCCTGCAAGCCATCCCACTGTCCCGAGAAAAACGGTAATAATAACCGCAATTGACAAAAAGAAACGAAGCAATGCTCCTCTTCGTAAAGACGTTGCTCTCTTTTTTTCCAAGATTTCATCCCCTTTAGATAATACGTTTTTCTGTTACTATCTTTGCTACTTTCTCATCATGTGGCTCTACCGGAATTAAATCTGTCATCTGAAAGTCCCAAATTACAGCCACCCTTTTTTCATGAGATATCCTATTTAAAAATCTATCGTAATATCCGGCTCCCATCCCTAAACGTTTATAATCGGGACTGCAGGCAACCGCCGGAATTAATACTAAATCTAATTCTTCCGGGCATAATACACTATAGCCATCAGGCAAGTTTCTTAATCCCATAGGACCTTTTTGAAAATGGTTCATATCTGTCAGCCAGCCTGCCTCCATTTGTCTGTTCTGCTTACAAACGGGAATATAAATTTCTTTCCCTTCTTGAAGTGCATATCGAATAAACCAATCCAGATTCGCTTCGCCTTTCATCGCAAGAAAAGCCATAATACGTCTGGCAGATTTATATTCTTGTAAGGAAATAATTTGTTTTACCAAACTTGCTGACCAATCTTCAATAATTTCAGTAGAAAGAGCCCGCCTCATGGCGAGCATCTTTGTACGCAGTTCCTGCTTCCTCTTTTGAAGAGCAGAACTTTCTTCTATCATATCTTTTCCTCGTGAATCACTTTTCCATTTTCATCCACTTCAACGACTTCTTCTACGATTTCAGTACCAGCTTCCTTAGGATCCTCAACTTCAACAATTTCTTCTACAACTTCTGTTTCAGTACCAGTATCCTGTTTAACCTTTTTATTTTTTAATGCTGCTTCTTCAGAATTCATATCTGCCGCACCGATGGCAGCTGCACCTGCATTTTTAGCAGCTTCTGCATCAATCAGGGATACCTCTCCGTGGTGAATTCCTGTTTTTTCCACCTTAATAATTACTTTCGGTGCCACTTCTAACTCTACGTATTTGTCACGCAATACCTTAATCGTACCATGAATTCCACCTGAGGTTACTACATGATCACCTTTTTTCAAAGAAAGAAGAAAACGACCACGCTCCAATTGCATTTTTTTCTGCGGCCGGTACATAAAAAAATAAAAAATCCCTATCAGTATCAAAAATGGCCAAAACATTCCTAAAATATCAACTATATTATCCATTTCATTCACCTCCAAGCACTATATTTTTTATTTTACCACAGCAAAGGCAGATTGTCTGTACGGATTTCTACATTTTATTTCCATGTCCAACCAGTCCTTTTCACTTCATATAACTTTCCATAAAATTTTTTCGAAAATGAGAGAACGTCCCTTTTAAAATTGACTCTCTCATATCTCGCATAAATTGTAAAAGGAAATACAAGTTATGAATAGTCACCAAGCGAAACGCCAGTAATTCTTCTGCTTTATATAAATGACGGATATATGCACGTGTGAAATGTTGACATGTATAGCACCTGCATCCTTCTTCCAATGGAGTAAAATCTCTTTCATACTGTTTATTTTTCATATTCATACGTCCGGTATGTACCATGGCCATACCGTTTCTTGCCACTCTGGTCGGAAAAACGCAATCAAACATATCAACGCCACGGGCAACGCCCTCTACTAAGCAATCAGGTGTTCCTACCCCCATCAGATATCTTGCCTTTGTTTTAGGAATCCATTCTGTTGTATTTTCCAAAATATCATACATTAAATCGTGAGGTTCTCCCACAGAAAGGCCCCCGATAGCTATTCCGTCAAACGGTAAACTGGATATTTCCAGTGCACTCTGTTTTCTTAAATCTTTATACATCCCGCCTTGGACAATACCAAAAATCCCTCTATCACTCCTCTTATGTGCTTTTAAAGAGCGTTCGGCCCATCGGGTTGTTCTTTCCGTTGATTTTTTAGCATATTCATAATCCGCCGGATAAGGAATGCATTCATCAAAAGCCATCGCAATATCACTCCCGAAACATTCTTGAGCCTGTATAGACACCTCAGGAGATAAAAATTGCTTTGATCCGTCTATGTGTGAGCGGAAATGAACACCCTCCTCTGTGATTTTCCTCATTGCGCCCAAGCTGAATACTTGAAAACCTCCGCTATCAGTAAGTATTCCTTTATTCCAATTCATAAAATGGTGAAGCTCCCCTGCTTGCCGTATTAATTCCGGTCCGGGCCGCAGAAACAAATGGTATGTATTTGACAAGATAATTTGTGCACCCATATCATTCAATTCATCCGGCGTTAACGTTTTAACCGTTGCCTGTGTCCCTACAGGCATAAACATAGGCGTTTTAAATGTTCCGTGAGGAGTATGTAAAAAACCGGCTCTGGCCCCTGTCTCTCTATCTTCCGCCACTAGTTCAAAATTTATTACCATAACTACCTCTTATCTAAGAAACATCGCATCTCCAAAAGAGAAAAACCTGTATTTTTCTTTAACTGCTTCTTTATAAGCAGAAAGGATGTGTTCCTTCCCTGCAAAAGAGGCCATCATCATGATTAACGTAGATTCGGGCAAATGAAAATTGGTGATTATAGCGTCCACCACCCGCCATTGATAACCGGGATAGATATATAAGTTAGTCCAATGATTTCCGGGTATAACTTCTCCGGACTGCCCTGCCGATTCTAAAGTCCTTACAGAGGTTGTTCCCACAGCAATAATACGGCGTCCTTCTTTTTTTGCCGTATTTATACGCTTTGCAGTGTCTTCATCAACGGTATACCATTCCCGATGCATTTCATGATCTTCAATGTTTTCTTCCTCAACTGGTCTGAATGTCCCTATACCTACGTGCAATGTTACGAAAAGTAACTCTGCCCCTTTCTTTTTCATTTCTTCCATCAGTTCGGGAGTAAAATGAAGCCCCGCTGTCGGAGCTGCGGCAGAGCCTTTAAATTTTGCATATACCGTCTGATATTCATCTTTATCCGCTAACTTTTTATGAATATAAGGAGGAGTTGGCATTTCTCCAATTTGGTTCAACCAATCATCAAAATCCCCTTCATAATGAAATTGGGCTAAACGACCGCCAAATTCAGTCTTCTCTATGATTGTACAAGAAAAGTAATCGGAAAATTGAATTTCTTGTCCTGGAAGTGCTTTTCGTCCCGGGTTTACAAGGATTTCCCAAACATCATTCCCTTTAGGCGTAAGAAGTAAGACCTCTATTTTACCGCCGGTATCTTTTTTCTTTCCATACAGGCGTGCAGGAATTACTTTTGTATTATTAAAAACGAAAACATCCCCTTCGTGAATTTCGCTTAATATATCACGAAAGTGTTGATGTGACCATTCTCCCGACACTTTATCCAACACGAGAAGGCGGCAGGAATCTCTCGGTTCTGCCGGTTCCTGTGCAATTAATTCTTTCGGCAAATCATAATTAAATTCATTTAGTTTCATCTATATTCTCCCAATTATCCCAGTCTCATTAATAAATCTTTTCTATTTTAGTTCCCGAGAAATAATGTGTCAAAATTTTTTTATAATAATCCTTTCCGTTCCCATATTTTTCTGCCATAGCCTTTGCGCCCCACTGTGATAAGCCTAATCCGTGTCCCCACCCATATCCGGTGAAAATTATATCTTTACCTTTTATAGAAATATCAAACAAAGTGCTTTGTAGTCCAAATATGCTTTGCAGGGTTTCTCCCGGTATTTGTTTTTTCCCATACTGCCCGTTGACTTCCAAAAACTTTACACGACCTGATATTCCACGGTCGCGGGATGTTTTATTTCCTATTTTCAAGCGAGACAATATCAGTTCTTTTATTTTACCAACATGATAACCTGATTTAGCCACAGAGCCGTAAAACTCCTTTATCGGTACGGCTTTGACCCAGGCCTTACTTAAAACCCGACTTTCCTCCTCCTTCACGCCCCGTAAATAAGGAACGTATGATCCCCATACATTTTCGCTATCTTCAGTGTGCCCTCCCCCGTTTGCGTGGAAGAGTGCATCAATTGCTTTCCCCCCATAAGTGATGATTTCTCCGGATGTTGATTTTATGGCTTTATTTGTAACTTCTGTTTCCGCAGCGGCCCCTTTATAAACCTGAGAACGTGTATCGTCTGTTAAGTCATATCCGGCAGAACGATATTGATTTTTATGAAAAACCGCATATGTCCGGGCTGCTACTGCCTGAGCTTTGACAACATCTATTTCCCAAGAAGGAATAACTTCGCTGGGTACGACGCCTCTTAAATATAATTCTATAGGTATCACATTGACTACAGTCAGGCCGGAACTCCATTTAGAGGGAATAACTTTCATTTTTCCCCTATACTGATTTCCTTTGACAGCAAAAGAAGATTTATCATTATCTGTCGAAAAATAGACCGGTCCGTCAAATTTTTTTCCATTGGCAATTATCTTGTTTCCCGATTGCTCTAAAATAACTTTGTTACCCTTCTGATATACGTTTTTCTCCTTACCCGCCCCGCTTATATAAAAATTTTGTAACCCTGTAATTTGTACTTGTTTACAACCGGAAAGGATCCCAATTTCTATATTCGGTCCGTTATTTTCTTTAACTGCTTCTTTATGTAGGGGTGCCTCAGTTGAATTCTTCACCTTATTTATATTTTTTTCACCGGTTTTATTCAGGTTAATATATACAACTCTTTTTTGTTTTTTTACGGGGTTTTGACTTTCCCGGCTCGTCTTATCCCGCCCGGTGTCTTTTAAATTTATTTTATTTAATGGACGTCCTTTTTCTATATATTCCTTTTGCTGTATTTCTATATTTTGTCCATATATGCATGTTGTTTGAAAAACAGCAGAAAAAACAAATCCTAAAACTCCATACATAAAATATTTCTTCATATCTGCAAAACCTCTTTTTATGTCTTGATATCGATTCCTATTCATTATCCGTATCAAAAAGATCTGGCGGAGTGTGGTGATCATCCCACGTTATCCCCAAATGTTCATAAGCTGCCTTTGTAGCTATTCTCCCCCTGGGCGTACGTGATATGAAACCAATTTGCATCAAATACGGTTCACATACATCTTCTATGGTTGCTTTTTCTTCGCTGATAGAAGCTGCGATGGTATCAATTCCTACAGGACCTCCATTGAACTTGATAATAATCGTTTTTAGAACTTCTCTATCAACCAAATCCAAGCCAATCTTATCGACTAAAAGGGCTTCTAAGGACTCTTTTGCAATGTTCCCGGAAATAATACCTCCCCCTTTAACTTGGGCAAAATCCCGTATACGCTTTAAGAGTCGGTTGGCAATTCGAGGAGTTCCCCTTGCCCTGGCTGCAATTTCTTTTGACCCGGCCTCTTCAATTTCTATTTCAAGAATTCCTGCTGCTCTTGTAACTATATGCTGTAGTTCATCAGGTGTATAAAATTGCATGTGATTAATAATTCCAAACCTGTCCCGGAGCGGAGCAGATAAAGCCCCCGCTCTTGTTGTCGCACCTATAAGTGTAAAAGGCGGAAGCTCGATACGTATAGAATTTGCCCCTGCCCCTTTTCCCATAACAATATCCAAAGAAAAATCTTCCATGGCAGGATACAATATTTCTTCAACATTTCTATTTAACCGATGAATTTCGTCAATAAACAGAACATCATGTTCCTGTAATGTCGATAATATGGCTGCCAAATCTCCGGGGCGCCCGATGGCGGGACCACTGGTCACCTTAAATTGAACACCCAGTTCGTTGGCAATAATTTTAGCCATCGTTGTTTTTCCTAACCCCGGCGGTCCATAAAGGAGCACGTGATCAAGTGCTTCTTTTCTGGATTTTGCTGCTTCTATATAAATTTTCAGATTATCTTTGAACGACGACTGTCCAATATAGTCTTCCAATTTTTGGGGACGGATTGTTTGCTGCCACTCATCATGTCCCATCTCTTCCCTTGCCATGATACGGCCTTCTGTACCCAAAAAATCTATATTATTTTCGTTCCCAAGACTTTTGATATATTTATTGTTCATGAAAAATCCTTCCGTCACCCCAATATTACATAAAAATAATTTTATCTTTCCCCGAATTTGCGAAGTGCTCCACTAACCAAACTTGCCACATCGTGATAGCTCCCCGCAATATCTTTGAGTACAGGCAAAATTTCTGAACTATCATATCCTAACGTCTGCAAAAATTTCGTTGCTTCTCCTATGATACCGTTATCAGCAGATTCCGCTGAATATCCCGGGGCTCCCGAATTCGTATCAATGTAATCAAACTCCTCCGTTTTGTCCTTTAACTCAACAATAAGGCGTTCTGCTGTTTTTTTACCTATTCCCGGCAATTTTGTAAGAGACGACACATCTTTATTCCGTATAGCAAGAATAAATTTTTCCGTAGTCATTGATGACAGAATTCCCATTGCCACCTTTGGTCCCACTTTGGAAACAGAAATCAGTACTAAAAACAAATCATACTCTTCTTGTTTCAAAAATCCATAAAGTAATATAGCATCTTCCCTTACTGCCATGTGAGTAAACAAACACACCTCTTCATCCAGATGAATTTGTCCACGATCAATATTTGAAATAAAAATCCGATATCCGATTCCGTTTGCTTCTAAAAAACAATAATCCTTGAAGAAGCTTGTCACTGTACCCTTTATGTATCCAATCATTACAGACTCCTGTACATCTTTTCATGTTCCATATAATAAATAGCTGTTAATCCGACTGCTAAAGCATCTGCAGCATCATCAGGTGAAATTTTTTTAGTAATTTTCATGATTTTCATAATCATTTCTATCACTTGCATTTTTTTTGCTCTGCCGTAACCTGCTATTTGCTGTTTTACCTGCAAAGGCGTTACGTCTATTACCGGCAGACCCTGCCTGTATCCTGCCAGGAGAATTACACCCCTGGCCTGAGCTACTGATATTCCTGTTGTAATATTTGTATTAAAGTATAAAGATTCAACTCCCATAAATTGAGGACGGTACGTTTCTATTAACTCTGCCACCCCTTCATAAACAATATTCAGCCTCTCCAAAGAATCCTGTTCCTTTGATGTTTCAATAACACCAAAATCAACAGGTATAATGTGATTCTGATTTTTTTCAACAACCCCAAATCCACAGCGACCAATCCCCGGATCAATTCCTAATGCACGCATTTGACTCTCCCACATAAAATCATTTTCAATTATACCATGAGATTCTTATAACTTTTAATTTAAAAATAAAACTGCCGATGCATATCATCCGTTTATCAGCAGACAATCAACTCTCCTAAATTCTTTTGTATAAATATGTTATTTGTTTATGCCACTTTTATATTTTCATAAAGCAATTTTTCTTTAACCGCTAAATAAAAGGCTGCAACACCAAAAGCATATAAACTTTTAGTATTGCAGTCTTTTGAAAACAACTTGCTTATTACGGTAAACCATCACTCATCAGATGGGCATAGTGTTCTTGAATTTTCTTTGTTACATTCCCTACTTTTCCTGTTCCTATAGTCTTCCCATCGATACCTAACACAGGAATAATTCCGTCAATCGAGTTTGTCAGAAAAACTTCTTCTGCATTCATCAAATCATCCAGCTTTACCGGATCTGCAGTTTCCTCAATGGTTGTAATACCTGCCGTAGGTGCGACTCTGGAAAGAACAAGTGAACGGGTAATCCCTCGAATCATATACTCATTTGTAGCAGGTGTCCAAATAACACCGGCTTTTACAATACATACATTCGAATGAGAGGCTTCCGTTAAATAGCCCTCCTTTATAAAAATCGCATCATAGGCTCCTTTTTTTTGTGCTTCTGCCCTGGCCATTAAATTATTTAATTGATTAAGACTTAAAATATCACTATGATGCCCTCTGTCATCCTCCATAGTAATACAAGTAACTCCGGACTGGACTTTTTCAATACTTTCAAGATTTATCGGCTTGGCATAAATAAGCACATTGGGTTTAAGTTCATTCCTGGCAGGAATGGTAAAATTATGATCACCAGTACCACGGGTAACTATAATTTTTACATAACCCTCTTTTATTTCTGATTCTTCTATAACCACTTCCACAATTTCGGTGAACTCATCAGGTGCCGTTACCGGTCGAATCCCCAATAAACGCATTGAACGATATAAGCGATCTACATGATAGGAAAGTGCAAAGGGATGGCCTTGATAAACCCGAATCCATTCATAAGCGCCATCTCCAAACTGGATTCCTCTGTCATCTGCACTTAGGATTTGTGAAAAATCATAGTAAAAATTGTGATTGTAATATATAGCTGCTTTTGACATAAATTCCACCTCCATATAAATTATTATTCTTTTTATAAATATGTTTTATTTTTGGTTTTTTATTTCTTTGATTTTCTCAATAAAAATTGGTAAAAATTCTTTTATGTCAGCAGCAACTGCATAATCGGCAATATCCATAATCGGTGCCTTAGGATCTTTATTAATTGCCACCAAAACATCTGCATTCACTGCACATACATGCTGCATAGCTCCTGATATTCCAAGTGCAAAATAAATTTTTGGTGAAACTGCTTTTCCTGTTTGCCCGATTTGATGTGCATGGCTTTCCCAGCCGGTTTCTGCAACAGGTCTGCTACACCCGACAGCTGCTCCCAAAAGTTCTGCCAGCTCATGAATCTGTTTCCAATCTTTTAACGATCGAATCCCTCTTCCGCCTGCTACAATAATATCGGCTTCATCTACCGGATTGTCATCTCTAGCGGCCGGAATTATTGCTTTTAAAACAGTTCCTAAATCATCTTCTGTCACAACAGACGGTACATGAATAATTTCTCCCTTCCGCATTCTGTCTCTTTCCGGATATGGAAAAATTCCCGGCCGTATGGTTCCTACTTGCGGACGATAATTGGGGCTTATAATATCTGCCATAATATTTCCTCCCATGGCAGGCCGGGACCACACAACCAGCTTCTCATCGGGTTCCACGGATAATTCCGTGACATCTGCCGTAACGCCACAAACCAATTCGGCTGCTAACCGTGGTGCCAAATCACGTCCGTAGGGATCTGCACCAAATAAAACTATATTTGCTTTTTTATCTTTGAAAAATGCTCCTAACGCTTTTTGATAAGCTGCACCATCATAATGAGAAAAAACATCGGATTCAATGATGTAAACAACATCCGCTCCCAGAGAAATTAAATCAGGAGCAAAATCTGCAATTCCTGCACCTATTAAAACAACTGAAACCTTCGAAGATAATTCTGAAGCAAGCCGTCTTGCCTCGCCAATCAGTTCACCTGTAACCTTTTGTATTTGACCATCTTTAGGAATTGCAATTACATAAACCCCCTCATAATCAGAAAAATTCATAGTTGCCTCCTAAATAATCGCCAATTTTTTCATAGCTTCCGCCAATTCCTCCGCCATTTCGGCAGCAGGTTTATTTTCAAGTCGCAAATTTTCTTTTTTTCCCGGTATAACCGGACGGACCTTCTTTACCTGTGTTGGGGATCCTTTCGCACCGATCCGATGCTCCTCCACCGGTAAATCTGCTGAAGTAACAGATATGATTTCCACCTCATCCTTATGGAGTAACCCTTTAATAGACGGATAACGGGGCTTATTAAGCTCCGCAGTTGTCGTAATAACTGCAGGCAATTTGAGTTCCAATACCTCTGCTCCGGTACCGTTTTGACGAGTCACCGTAACTGAATCTTTACTTTCCAGCAATATGGAAGAAACAGCACTTACATCCGGTATTCCGAGTGTTGCCGCAATTTCAGGACCTATCTGGGCTGTATTGCTGTCAATAGATTCTACACCGCAAAAAATAATATCTGCCATACCTATTTTTTTTATGGCTGCCGCCAAAGTATAACTTGTTGCAAGTGTATCTGCACCACCAAACGCACGATCTGTCACCAAAAATGCTCTATCTGCTCCCACAGAAGCAGCATCACGAAGCACTGCCTCTGCCTGAGGAGGTCCCATCGTTATAACATCTACGGTTCCTCCCACTTGGTCACGAAGTGCGAGTGCAGCTTCCAATGCATTTAAATCAACAGGATTCATGATACTATTCGCATTATTACGTTTTAACCGTCCGGTCGCAGGATCCACTTCCATCTTTGAAGTATCTACTACCTGTTTAATGCAAACGAGAAACTTCATAAGATTCCCCCTTTATTTGAATATATTTACTTTACACAGTATAACATACGGTACTTGATGTATAAATCAAATGCTTTGATTATTGTCCATATATATAGCGACTCCCGTTTTATTTTAAAATGACAGCATTTTTCCCCAAGAGTTGTTCTAATAGGGCTTGGGATTCTTCATTAATTTCCAAATAAAATCTCTCATTCATTATTATTTTTTGTTGAGTCCTTTTTATATGTAAATAAACGGGAGTTTTCCCATGATGTCTTTTTAATATTTCTGCCAATTGCCTGCTGATTTCTTCAGATTCATGATCTGTATCTACATATAAATGTACTTCTTTATGATTTCCTTTTCCCTTGAGGTCCGAAAGAGGAATTATTTCTTCTGCCAGTAGTCTGAAATCTCTTTCGCTGGCTTGAATCCGTCCTCGTACACAAACAGCCGTATCTTCAATCAAAATGGGTCTTACTGCCTCCCAGACAGAGGGAAATACTACACATTCAACAGCATCTTCATAATCTTCTATTGTTATGTATCCCATGGGTGTGCCTTTTTTAGTCATCATTCCCTTTACTCTTATAATCATGCCGGCAACGATAACCATTTTCCCATCATATTGCATGGAGTCGCTCCGGATTGAATAGATAGGCGAGCATGTTTTCAACTCTTCTTTAAAAGTATCCAGAGGATGCCCGCTTACATAAAACCCCAGCAACTTTCTTTCCCATTCTATTTTTTCATCAGCATCCATATCCGGTAACTCGGGATAAGAAATAACTTTTACTTTTTCTTCTCCTCCAAAAAGCGAAAGCTGCCCGGAATCCCGGTCATTTTTGGTGGTAGCTGCAATATTCAATGCTTGCGGCAATACTTCAAGTAATTGTCGTCGGTTATATCCGAGGGAATCCATCGCTCCGCACCGTATAAGGCTTTCGCATGCACGACTGTTTAATCCCTTTACTTCTGCCCGTTCCAGCACGTCAGAAAGTGATTTAAACAGTCCCCCTTTATTTCTGGCAGAAATAATAGAATTAACGACATTTTCACCTACATTTTGTATGCCGGAAAGCCCAAATAAAATAGTTTCTCCCTTTACAGAAAAATACGCTTGGCTTCGATTTACATCAGGTGCTGATATGTCTACACCGGCACGTTTGGTATCAGAAATATAACGACTTACTTTATTTTTATCTCCGTTATAGCAAGTCATCATTGCCGCCATAAATTCAGGGCGGTAATTAGCTTTTAGGTATGCTGTCTGCCACGCAATCCATCCATAACAGACGCTATGGGATTTATTGAACCCGTACCCGGCAAAATGAAGCATTAAATCAAAAACCTCATTTGCGACTTTCTCTTCAACCCCCTGCAGAAGCGCTCCTTTTACAAACAACTCTCTCTGTGCCAGCAGTATTTCCGGCTCTTTATGCCCCATTGCACGACGCAACAAATCAGCCTGTCCCAGAGTGAATCCGCCCATGGCAGAAGCAATTTGCATAACCTGCTCTTGGTAAAGGATAATTCCATAAGTTTCTTTCAAAATATCTTCCAGCATCGGATGTGGATACTTAACGGGAATTTTTCCATGCTTTCTATTGATAAAATCCTCTGCCATTCCACTTCCCAGAGGCCCGGGCCGATAAAGAGCCACCATAGGAATCAAATCCTCAAAGCGCTCTGGATGAAGCTGCATCAATAAGCTTGTAAACCCGGATGATTCGGACTGAAACACACCTATCGTATCTCCTTTACAAAGCATGTCACAGGTTACTTCGTCTTCACTTGGTATATTGTTGATATCAATATCAATTCCCCGGTTTTCCTTAATCATTTCTACAGCATCATGAATGACTGTCAAATTCCTGAGGCCAAGTAAATCCATTTTTAAGAGGCCTAACTCTTCATCCAGGTCCTTTTCGTATTGTGTCTGTATAAAGCCATCCTGTGTTAATTGAATCGGTACATATTCGTCTACAGGTTCTGAACAAATAACTACGCCTGCAGCATGAGTTCCGGAATTTCTTGATAATCCTTCTAAATCAAGACAATGGTCAATCAGGCGATGAGTCAATTCATTATTATGATATTCATCAGAAAATTCTTTAGACCCGTCTAACGTCTTCTGTAAAGTAACCCCTGGACCGCTCGGGACCATTTTGGCCAAGCGGTCAACTTCACGGAGAGGGATGCCCATCACACGACCGACATCACGTATGACAGCCCTGGCAGCCAGTGTACCGAAAGTAATAATTTGTGCTACATGATCTTCGCCATATTTCTCAGCCAGGTACTTAATCACCTGTCCGCGTCCCCGGTAGCAAAGATCAGTATCTATATCAGGCATAGAGACCCGTTCCGGGTTTAAAAATCGTTCAAACAGCAAGTTAAAACGCAAAGGGTCTACTTCTGTAATGTGCAAGAGATAGGAAACAATACTCCCTGCTGCACTGCCACGCCCGGGGCCAATAGGGATACCATTATTTTTAGCATATCGGATGAAATCCATTACGATTAAAAAATAATCGGCAAATCCCATTTGATTAATTATTCCAAGCTCGTATGATAAACGTTCCTTTTCTCTTTTTCCGGAATCAGGATATCTTACCGGTAATGCCTCTTCACAAAGTTTCTGCAAATAACTTTTCGCTGTTTCTCCGTCCGGTACATCAAAAGACGGTAATCTATGCTCGCCAAAAGTAAGTGTCACATGGCATCTCTCTGCTATTTTTTGTGTATTTTCAATCGCCCCGGGAAACTCGCCTAATATTTTCTGCATTTCCTCTCCACTTTTACAATAAAACTCCTCATTGTTAAAGCGGAAACGGTTAGGATCCTCCAAGGTGTTTCCTGTAGAAATGCAAAGTTTAATTTCTTGGCTGGGAGCGTCCTCTTTTTTTATATAATGAAAGTCATTAGTAGCAACAAGTCCTACCCCATACTCTTTAGCAAGTGCAGCAAGCACCGGCCGTACCATCGCCTCTTCAGGCAGTTCATGATTTTGTAATTCAATAAAATAATTGCTTTTTCCAAAAGTATCTATATAGAATTTAATAACCCTTTTTGCCTCTTCTAAATCATTATTTAAAATTGCCTGCGGTAACTCTCCGCCGACACACGCCGACATGGCAATAAGTCCCTCGTGGTATTTTACAAGCAAATCATGATCTACCCTGGGCTTATGATAATATCCTTCTGTCCAGCCTTTTGAACAAATACGAATCAAATTTTTATATCCCGTATTATTTTCAGCTAAAAGAATTAAATGATATAGTTTTTCTTTTCCTATAGTTCCTTTTGTAAAACGGCTTCCCTTCGTTATATAAATTTCACAACCGATTATCGGTTTAATCCCCTGTTTAATACATTCTTTATAATGATATACTGCACCATACATGACCCCATGATCAGTGATAGCCAATGCATTTTGTCCCAATTGTTTTACATGGGAAACCAAATCTTTGATTCGTGAAGTTCCATCAAATAAACTGTATTCGGTATGTACATGGAGATGAACAAATGGGTCCATTTTCTTTTCCCCTGCCTTTTCTGATTTCTTTCTATTTTATCACATGAAACATCTATGACATTTTATATCTCTTAAACGTCCCTATATAAAAAGGATCAGAATTTTTCTGATCCTTTTTATATAACCTTACTTCTCGGTTTCTTTTTTATTTTGTTTCTTTAATACAACCCGTTCCCCATCTTTTTCTGCCTCAAAAATATCTTTTTCGGTTAGATGTTCACTGTTAAGCACAATTTTAACGCCCATTTTATCAAGCATTTCATCTATTGTATGTTGTGTTTTAAAAAGTTCACCCATCTCAAACCACCTTCTTTCTCACAAATTATATTTTATATATAATCGCTCCAGATATATTTCTCTTTCTTTCGTACAATACGGTAAATAAATACGGTTCCGGAAATAATACCACCAATGACTATTAAAGGGTATTGTAACTCTGTACCAAAAGTCAGCATACCGTTTTCCATATTATTACCTGCTATCCTTAAAAACACAGAAAAACTTATTGTTACTATAGCAATTATTTGATACAAGTATCCGAGAAGAAATCCCACCCAAAGCTTTCTCATCCTAAGAGTGATAAACGATGCTACCAATAAAAGGATAGAAAAAACACTTCCCCAAACGTAGAGTGACTGCGAACCTTCCATAAAATTTGTTGACAAAAATGAATATACCGCCAGTATCAGAAAGGTCAGTAGGGAAATTGGAGTAATCACCAATGAACTCGCTCTAAACCGTTCTCCCAAAGGATTTACAACTTTTACAGCGCCATACAAAGAACCTGTTTGTATGGAAATGATAATCAGCCATATGCACCCGAGCAGTGTGTATAATGAAAAATTGAATATTTTATGCTCAGACAGGGAGAAGAAAACCATACCTGCTACAAAAACATTAATAATTGCCAGTACAGATAATAGCCCCATCATGATTTTTGATTTAAAAATATTACAAAGAAAGGGCGCCGCAAAGCGGGACAACATTCCCAATCCCGCTGCTCCGAGAATAAGGGCAATCATTCCACAATCACAAATTCCGTCATATGTTCCGGCTCCTAATCCGATTATTCCTAAAAGCAGCCAGAATTCATTTCCGTCAAAACCCGGTTTCAATAATCCTAAAGCCGCTTTATTTTCCTCCTGATTTCTTGAGACAAAAACAGATACCGCACAAATTCCCAAATCTTGTATTTCTAAAATAAAATACAATACAAAAAAGAGAATCGGTATATATATTCCAAAATTAACTGAATCCATATAAACCTCCGTCGATTAATAGTTTTACCTGTAATGTTATTCTATCATAAAAAATAATAATGAATATTTCAATGGAGCAGTTAGGAGAAGCATGGAATTTTCTTCTTAATTTTGTTATCATACAAGCAGAACTGATTATGCATACAGAGTGTAAAGGGAAAGCAATATAACTTGCTTTTTAAGGTGAAAATATGAGTTACAAAAAACTTGTCGGTTATCTTATGCCATTCCGTCCAATCAGAGGATTATTCTGGTTGTTTCATCCAAAAAAAGCACTCTATTTATTTCTTTTAAGAAAAATAATCCGAGTCGCATTTTTTCTTGCCAAATCTATTCTCAATCCTCAAAAATAGAATTCTCATATTGTAATAATTTTCTTATCCGGTCAGAAGCTTTTAATAAAGAAGCTTCTTTTTTTGTGAGAAATAAACATAGGCTCATTAAAGACAGAAAAATGAACTCTCTTTCCTTGATACTTCGGGGACATCCCAACAGCTGTGGAGTCAGCACAAAAGTTTCAAAAGCCTTGTCCCCAAAAAAAGTTACTAAGGGGCTTGATTTATCAACATAGAAAATCACCCCTTTTAACCTGGATTGATTTAATTGAAGCGAAAGCTTTCCTAAATCATCCAGTATCTCTGTCACTACAATAACAGGAACCTCTTTTTGCAAGTCAATCTCCGGGTATATATTCATATTGCAAAACATCGTTTTCACCCGCGTAATCTTATGAAGTTCTGTCGCTACTGCTGTAACCGTTTCCTGAAGTGATACTGATGTATTTATTAATATAAGATCCATTTTTTATGGTGCCTTGTACTTATACAATTGACGTATGATTTGAAAACTATGAGATATCATAAATCACCGAAGTTTTTCTTAAGTAAAAATAAAAAACTGCCGAATATAACATGCACCCGGAAAGCCTGACAAACTTTCAGAGTGCACGTTGTATCTTATATATCACACTTAAACTTTAAATCTGCTTCTTGACAATTCACCATAAGACGGTCTCCGACCGACCATAGCATCTATCTGCCTTTTTCTTTCCTCTCTGTCACTTTTTATCAGGCTGTATTTTGTCGTATTCCAAATAATTCCTACCGAAATAATATTCATTATTAAAGACGAACCGCCGTAAGAAATAAAAGGAAGTGGAATCCCCGTGACGGGAAAACAGCCTATTACCATTGCAATATTTATAATTCCTTGTACCGATATTAACATTGTCAGCCCGTAAACAAGCAATGCTTCCTGCGTATGTTTCAGCATTCGGGCACAACTGAATCCACAATACATGAACCCCAAATAGAGAAATAAAACAAAAGCAGCTCCTAAAAAACCTGCCTCCTGACTCCATACTGCATAAGCAAAGTCCGTATATTGCTCCGGCAAATATAAAAATTTTGACATTCCTTCTGCCGGGCCCTGTCCAAACAGCCCGCCCGAACCAACGGCTATTAAACTTTGTACAGTCTGGTAACCCAAATCTCTGGCATAAGAAAAAGGATCCCACAATACGGTAAGCCGGTCAAGCCGATACGGCTCTATCTTTATCAAAACAGCCCCCATCAATACAGTAAAGAAAAGACCCGAAAAAATCTCCTTCTTTGGAAGTCCGGCAAATATATAAAGAATAGCAGGAAAAATAATAATCATACCTGCAGTCCCCATATCAGGCTGCCGCAAGACAAGAATCGCCATAAAAAGCGGAGCCAGTAAAGGGCGAAAATATTTTAGTGTTTCCGATAAAGAATATTTTGCTTTTTTTCCCCCGAAACAATATCCTATGAATCCAAAAAATCGTCTGAAAACGGAAACTCTTTCCCCTTCATCTACCTGCCTGGCTAAATAATAGGATGTCCATAAAAGAGCTACCACTTTTGCCATTTCTGAAGGCTGAAACGAAAATGAACCTATCGGAATCCATCTTGTTGCTCCGTTTACCGTCCGTCCTGCCACTATAACAATCAAAAGAAGAAGAACCGTAAAAATAAATTCAACACCCACTTTCCTTCTTATAAGTGGACCAAAAAATTTATTTACGCATAACGAAATGACTACTCCCAAAAAAAGTAGTCGTACATGATTAAACAGATGATTCGCAGCATTCCCACCGGATTGAATGTTCATATAAAAAGTCGAACTATAAACATTCAGGCATCCGATAATAGTTAATACCACTGTAATCCCTAAAAGTATCTTCAGGTAACCCGGTACAAATCTCATTTCCTTACTGGTCGTGTCGCCACAAGACGACAGATGGAATTCCCCTTTCTGCTGAATTTTTCTTCATACTCGGTTTCCACGTCCCCCTCAACAGGATGACTATGTAAATCATAAGTGACTTGAGAAAGTGTCCAGCCTCTTTCCTTAAATTCTCCAAGTGAAAAATCAAATAATTCTTTATTATCTGTTTTGAAACGGATTTCTCCGCCCTTTTTCAAAATCATTTCATATTTATCTAAAAAAAGTCTGTATGTCAGGCGTCTTTTAGCATGTCGCGCTTTAGGCCAGGGATCACTAAAGTTAAGATAAATACAATCAATTTCTCCCGGTGAAAAAATATCTTCCACCTGACTTACATCCCCTAATATCAAGCGGACATTTTCAATAGGAGATTCCATTTCTGAAACTTTTTTGGCCGCATAGTAAATGACCCCCTCCTGCACTTCCATACCGATATAATTAATTTCGGGATTTCGGGCCGCAATTCCGGATATAAATTGCCCTTTTCCCGTTCCGAATTCGACATGAAGAGGATTTTTATTTTGCTTGAACTGCAAATTCCATTTTCCTTTAAGCGCAGTGGGTATATTTAAAAATAATATATCATCATATGCATGGATTGCTTCAGTAATCCATGGTTTTCTACGAAGTCGCATGCATCCTCCATACTTATTTTCACTTTTTCGATTTTATTATAGCATAAGACTTATATCAGTATTTTTTCTCAGTCAGTCATTTGTATTTTCTCACGATTTTTTATTCAACCCACTGTTTTCAACAAGAACAGGCTTACTGTGTTTAAATGTAATAGGTTCATAGTCTTCCCAATTGAAATAAACCGACCCGTTATTTATCCGTTTGTTATTCCACACCGCATCTTTAGCATCTTTATCTGCCCCTACTTGCTCCGTATCATTCTGTATCATAATATTGCCATACATTGTCATTAAAGTAGATAAATCTTTATCAAAAGCCGGACTGAACATATCACAAGTAGAATCATAGTGGTCTGCCGTCAGCCCCATTATCCCCATTAGGGTATCATAAAGCATATCATTAGAAAACGGCATATTTCTCCTTGCGTATATAAACTTCATAAGGTGAGGATTTTTTTCTCGATATTCTTCAGAAGTATAAATCCAAAATGGTATTCGCACCATCGTAAAATTAAACTGATCTGCATTATGACCCGGGCGGGCAGTTACTTCTTCTCCATGATCAGAAAAATATACTACTCCATCTGCCTGCAAGTAATTAACTGCTGTATTCATGATAGATTCCATGACATAGTCATTAAAAAGAATAGAATTATCATATTCATCTGTCATAACTTCTTCCGTACTTCTATCTTTGGTTACATCTTCCGGCCAATGATAAAATTCTTTCGGATAGCGGTCCCAATAACTGATATGACTTCCCATTAAATGAATAACAATCAGCTGACGTCGATTTTGCGGATCTACTTTCTTCAGATAAGGAATCAACGCCGTATCATAATCCTTTGTGACCACGTCTGTCCCTATATACTGGTTATTCCAATATTGATCATCACATTCTGAACCGATTGCCCCGATAGGCGTATCCCAAACTCCAAATCTCGATTGATTGGATATCCATGTAGTCTTAAAGCCTGCTTCTCGTGCTAAATCTACTAAGGAATACGCCTCTGCCAGCCGCATGCCGTTATATTGGTTTTTTTCTGTCAAAGCACATGTAAGCACTTGCACCGTTTGTGTATAGCAAGAATACACATGATTAAAAAATGTATATTCCGGATCTTTGTAAACGGCAGATTGAAAAGGTGTCGTTTCTCGGTCATATCCGTATACATTCATATGATCCCGTGTTAATGATTCACCGATTACTAAAATATACACTCCGTCCGGTGCATTTCTTAACTTTCTCAAGATTTCCGGATCTTTTATATGCATATTTCTTCTGTTTTCGAGAATTTGCTGATATTCCCCAAAACTTTTCAATGTTTCATAGGCCTCTGCATATACATGTGCTATTCTGGTCCCGCTAATAGAAAGAATCGACAATCCGCAATTAACTAAAAAAAGCACAAGTAAAAATATCCACCTTTTAGGAAAAGCCGGGGTTTTATTTTGAAAGGTGAACCGGCTTGACCAAAAAACTAAAAATGACACTACCAATAAAACAAAAATGGCTGCAGCTAACGCTGCATAAGGAAGATTAACATTTATATAAGAAATAGCTTCCGATAAATTAGTTTGTGCCAAGGCAAGCATCATGTTGACAGAAAGCAACGCTTTGGTAACGCTATAGTATCCTATATAAGTAAACTGAATCAGTATATAGAAAATAATTAATGTTACACAAAGCCCCCGAGCAATCAAACGCCATCGTCCCGGCAATAGCCAGGCAGCGGTTAGACAGGAAATAAACAAATATAGTGGTGTACCGAATTCACCTGACATATCGGTCATATCCATAGTAACATCCGCTTGTATTGATAAATAAGGTACTACCAACGAAAGCAGAAACAAAAAAGCTACCGTCCCCCAAAGTGAACAGACAGCTTTCATTAACCGATAATGCAGAAAATATGCAGTAATAAATCCTATTTGCATAAACAGCAAAAATAATTTGATTTGGGAGTAAGGCTGATATCCTCCAGGTGAACTAAAGTACCAGCTCAAAAAAAATGTCACTGCAAAAGGAAGCAGTGTGATGATTCCCCACCAACACAGCCAATGATGTCTTGCATTTTTACTTTCCATTTTTTCCGTGGAACCATCTGTCGTAGTCAATTTATTTTTATTATCCATTACCTGATATACTCTCCCAATAAAATGATGACCTTATCATTTTATCACAGATTGTAAAGGTATTAATCTTCAAAACAGAAATGAAATGATTATTATTCACAGATTTATTATGTCTATTTTAATTAGTTAAAGAACGGAGAGGTGCCGGTATTTTTCCACCTCTTGCAATAAAAGCGTTTGCCTTAAATTTATTTACATCAATAACCGGTGCATACCCCATAAGACCGCCAAAATTTACCATATCCCCGGGCTTTTTCCCAGGTGCAGGAATTAAACGAGTCGCTGTAGTTTTATTATTAATCATTCCGATAGCGGCTTCGTCCGCCAATATGGCAGAAATTGTAGATGCTTCAATATCCCCTGGAACCGCAATCATGTCAAGTCCGACTGAACAAACACAAGTCATTGCTTCCAACTTTTCCAAACTGAGACTGCCTCTTTGTACAGCTTCAATCATCCCCAAGTCTTCACTAACGGGTATAAAAGCACCGGACAGTCCTCCTACACTTGAAGACGCCATAAGTCCGCCTTTTTTTACAGAGTCATTCAATAATGCTAACGCAGCTGTCGTACCGGGAGCTCCGCAACTTTCCAATCCCATTTCTTCTAAAACGGCTGCTACACTGTCTCCTATAGCTGCTGTAGGTGCCAAAGATAAATCCACAATCCCAAAAGGCGCATCCAACCTTTCACTGGCAGCTTCTGCTACAAGTTGTCCCAGTCTGGTAATCATAAATGCCGTATTTTTTATTGTTTTCGCAACAACTTCAAAAGGAGCCCCTTTTACCTCCTCCAAGGCGCGTTTAACTACTCCCGGTCCCGAAACCCCTACATGAATAGCAATATCGCCCTGTGTTATACCATGAAATGCCCCTGCCATAAAAGGATTGTCCTCAACAGGATTGCAAAATTCTACCAGTTTAGTACAACCATAAGCATCTTGATTTTTTGTTAACTCTGCAGTTTCTTTAATTATATGTCCCATTATTTTTACTGCATCCATATTAATTCCTGCTTTTGTAGAACCGACAGAAACCGAGCTACAAATGCTTTTTGTAGTTGCCAACGCCTCCGGAATCGAGTCAATTAAAATCTTATCGGATGCAGACATACCTCTGTCGACAAGTGCTGAAAATCCGCCAAGAATATCTACACCTACCGCATCAGCTGCTTTTTGTAATGTCCGGGCAATAGAAACATAACTGGAAGATTTAATTCCTCCGGCAATCAATGCAATCGGGGTCACAGATATTCTTCTGTTAATAATAGGTACTCCGTACTCTCTCGAAATATCATGGCTTACACTTGTTAAATGTTCTGCTTTTCTGCAAATAGTATCATAAATTTTTGTGCATAATATTTTTTCATCATCAGAAATACATCCCAAAAGAGAGATTCCCATAGTTACAGTACGTACATCCAATTTATTTTGATCAAACATACGCTCTGTAGATAGTATGTCTTCTATGTTTAAATCAAGCATGGCTCCTCCTTAAATACGATGCATTGCATAAAAAATATCTGCCAGCTGGACACGTATATCTACACCCATCTGCTTTCCCACGGCACTCATCCCCTCTTGTACATCCTTAAGCGTCCCTTTTGCTTTTTTCATATCACAAATAAGCACCATATCAAAAATATCATCCAAAATCGTCTGGGAAATATCGAGAATATTTATATTTTGCACAGCCAGTTCTTTTGTAACTCCTGCAACTATTCCTACACTGTCAGCTCCAATAACCGTCACCACTATTTTTTTCATTTCATGTACTCTCCTTTAAATAAATTACGTAAATAATTGATTTTTCACATTATAGCATATTTGTATTATTGTAAATGAGTTCAACATAAATCACCTGTTCGACATTGTCTGTATATATTCTTTTAAACAGTGTATAATAAAATTGTTCGATAAATTTTATTATAAAAGGATACGGATATGAAGAAATTAAAGTATATTTCATGGAATGTAAACGGCCTCAGAGCCTGTATAAAAAAAGGATTTTTAGATGCTTTCCATCAATTGGATGCCGATTGCTTTTGCCTGCAGGAAACAAAGCTCCAACCGCATCAAATTGAATTGGATTTGCCGGGTTATTACCAGTATTGGAATAGTGCGATAAAAAAAGGATATAGCGGAACTGCATTATTTACAAAAGTAAAACCCTTATCAGTTACTTATGGTCTGGGTATTGAAGAACACGATCAAGAAGGACGCATAATCACTGCAGAATTTGATGATCACTATTTAATTACTTGTTACACACCTAACAGTAAACGCGACTTGTCCCGTTTGGATTACCGTATGCAGTGGGAAGATGATTTCAAAAAATATCTGTTGGAACTTTCATCAAAAAAACCTGTCGTTCTTTGCGGTGATTTAAATGTAGCCCATAAAGAAATAGATTTGGAAAATCCTGCTTCAAATCATAAAAATGCAGGATTCACTGATGAGGAACGAAATAAAATGACTGCCCTCCTTGCAGACGGATTTACTGATACATTTCGGTATTTATACCCTGATAAAGAAAAGGCCTATTCATGGTGGAGCTATTTTGCAAAATCGAGGGAACGAAATATCGGATGGAGAATTGATTATTTTATTGTTTCTTCCTCTTTAAACGACCACATCAAAGGTGCTACTATTCATCCTGATATTACGGGAAGCGATCACTGTCCGGTTGAGTTAAACTTGGGATAACTGTCTCTGAGGGAGGATACAATGACAAATGTTCTCATTGTGGAAGATGAAATTGATATAGCGAATATGGAACGCGATTTTTTAGAGGGCGCCGGATTTAATACTTTTATTGCTGCTAACTCATCAGATATCCGGAAAATACTCCATTCTCAAAAAATCAATGCTGTTATCTTGGATATCACACTTCCCGGAGAAGACGGGTTCTCTTTATGCCGGAAAATAAGAGAAACAACAAACATTCCAATTATTCTCTCAATGGATTCCGGGAAAGATTCGGATATCGTCCGCGGGCTTGGTCTGGGAGCAGACGGGTATCTGCTGAAGCCATTGAACGGTACTATTCTTGCTGCTTATATCAGGGCACAATTGGCTGTTCATTCACGAATTATGAATCAGAAAATCAATAAACTCTCTTCTGAAGAAATACTGCTTATTGACCGGCTGCAAATTCATCCCAAGGCACGTCAAGTTATTTTTGCAGATAAAGATGTCCCATTAACAGGAAAAGAATTTGATTTGCTTTATTTTCTGGCAAAACGACCCGGTGAAGTCTTTACAAAAGACCATTTATTTAAAAAAATTTGGGGGCTGGATCCCATCGGTGACCCTGCAACCGTAACCGTTCATATCAACCGACTGCGAAAAAAGCTTAAGAAAAATTCGGGCCGTCCCTATAAGAATATAGAAACTGTTTGGGGTACCGGCTATCGTTTTAATATTTCAAACAAGAAGGACTAATATGAAAATTTTAATTACCGGCGGAGCCGGCTTTATCGGTTCTCATCTGGCAGATGCACTTATTTTAAAAAATCATGAAGTTACCATTGTAGATAATCTGTCCTCAGGTACAAACAAATTTATACCTGCCGATTCTGAATTTATAGAGATGGATATACGGGATGAAAAACTTATTTCCTTATTTGAAAGCCATCATTTTGATGTAGTTTATCATGAAGCTGCACAAACAATGGTTCCCTTGTCTATTCAAGATCCGAAATTTGATGCAGAAGAAAATATAGTTGGTCTTCTCAATGTATTAGAAGCCTCGAGAAAAACAAATGTAAAAAAAATTATTTTTTCTTCATCGGCCGCTATTTACGGCGACAACTCAAATTTACCTCTTGAAGAAAATGAACTTCCTGCCCCCACCTCCTTTTACGGACTGACAAAATGGATGACCGAGCGATACTTAGATCTTTATCATTCCTTATTTAATCTCAATTACACCATTCTCCGTTACAGTAATGTTTATGGCCCCAGACAAGGTGCCAACGGAGAAGGCGGCGTTATATATTTATTTGCAAAAGCATTGGCACAAAATAAATCCTTCACCATTTTCGGAGACGGAAAACAAACAAGAGATTTTATTTCTGTCCATGACGTCGTTGCTGCCAACTTATCCGCTTTAACTAACGGTAATCAAAATATTTTTAATGTCAGCACAGGATTAGAAATGTCCATTCGGGATTTGGCACATAAAATGGTGGATTTAGCCGGCTTTAACCCCTCTTTTATTCAATACGGTCAACCCCGTACTGGTGATATTTTCCGTTCTTGCCTGTCAAATAAAAAAATTAAAAATTCTTTAAACTGGTCTCCTTCTGTTTCCATTGAAGAGGGCCTGAAAGAGACACTGGATTTTTTCTTCCATCTCTAAATAAAACCACATCTGGTAATTCTTCCAGATGTGGTTTTATTATTTTATAAACAAAGATTCTAATACATGAGCTACACCATCTTTTTCATTAGAATCACATATGTTATCAGCAGCCAGTAAAGCGACTTTATCTGCATTAGCCACTGCCCAGGATTGACCACTGAATTTCATCATAGAAATATCATTTTCCGTATTTCCAAACGAAATCACTTCCTCTTTCGAAAGATTCCATAAATTACAAAGGTTTGCCAACGCCCAGCCTTTATTGATTCCTTTTTTATGGATATCGACAAAATCATCTCCCGGAAAAACCACATCTATTTCGTCCCCAAAGTTTTTTTCCATGATATTCCTGATTTGATGACGAATTGAGATATCAGGACTTGCAAAAATAATCCGTGTAGATTTTTCTTCGGGATAATAAAATTTCTCTCCCAGATATTTTACTTTCTTACTCCTGTATTTTTGATACATTTCCTCTGACGGATGAGGTATCGGTAAATAAATTTGGTCATTATAGAACGTATGGACCAGCCAATCATTTTCTTTTGCAATCGCAAGAATTTTTTTAGTAGTTTTCGCGTCAATACCTTCCTGAACCAATGGTTTTCCAGACTGGCTGTACATAATCCAGGAACCGGTATAACAAATCAACGGAATATCTCCCAATCCGAGCTGATTGGTCTTCTCCTGTGCAGAATCAAACATACGCCCTGTGGCGATAACAATATGAACTCCCTGCTTTGCTATCTTTTCTATTACTCCCTTAGAATACGCGGAAATCGTCATATCATCTCGAAGTAAAGTACCATCTAAATCGATAGCTACCAGCTTAATCTGCATTTTCCCACCTCTTTCTGCTATGCTATAATCATCATATCAGTTTTTTTCATTTAGGAGAATGCATGAAATATCGATTATTATGTTTACTCGCTGCTATTATTTGGGGATTCGCCTTTGTTGCCCAAGTTGTTGGCATGGATACAATCGGTCCTTATACATTTAACGGCATACGTTTTTTAATCGGATCTATCACCTTACTCCCTTTAATCCGATGGAAAAAAAGCAAAACAAAAATCTCATCCGGACTTTTTATTGCTATTTTATGTGTAGGTATTCCTCTTTTTGCAGGTGCCACATTACAGCAGGTAGCCCTCCAATATACAACGGCTTCAAAAGCCAGCTTTCTTACATCCACTTATATTTTGCTGGTTCCTTTATCAGGTCTATTTCTGAGTGAACCGCTAAAACTTAACCATATCACCGGTGCTATACTGGCTATCATAGGTGTATATTTTATATCAATCACGAGAAATTTTACCATAGGATATGGGGATTTACTTGTTCTTCTCTGTGCAATCGGATTCACCACACAAATTCACATGTTGAATTATTTTACACAACAATTCTCCCCTATTATCTTATCGGCAGGACAATTTTTTATAGCTGGCATGCTTAACTTATTTTTAGCCTTCTTTTTTGAGACAATTACAGCTTTTAATGTCGTACAAGCTTGGTGGCCTCTTCTATATACAGGAATTTTTTCTACCGGCATAGCCTATACCTTACAAGCATTGAGTCAAAAATACTTGCCACCCACAGAAGCTTCAATGATTCTCAGCCTGGAAATGGTTTTTGGCGGTCTGTCAGGTATTCTTTTCCTGAATGAATCATTCACCCTTTGGCAATGTATAGGAATAATTTCCATGACGACAGGTGTTTTTCTATCCCAAATACCAAGCCGTACTATTTTCAACCCCCGCCATATATGAAGCGGAAAAGAGATTTTATGAAAGAAACCTTTATTAGCGAACCCTAAATATTTCTAAAAAAATTCTGAACTCACTAATAAACAGCTTTCCTTATCGGATAGCAGTACTTAAAATATAATTTATTAAGAATAGGCAACCCATGAAAGAATTTAAAATAACCGATGCAGAAACAGGGCAAACTTTACTAAAATACTTATCAAAGATACTTCCGCTTGCTCCCATAAGTCTATTGCACAAAAGCTTGCGAAAGAAAAATATTACTATCAATCAAAAAAAATGCTCGGGAAAAGAAATTCTCGGTGATAGTGACATAGTTCAAATTTGGTTCAGTGATGAAACATTTTCATTATTTTTAAAAAAAACAAAAAAATATCCTCCAAAGAAAAGAAACTTTAATTTTGCCAAACATATTATTTATGAAGATGAACATATCATTATTGTAAATAAACCGGCCGGTATTTTAACACAAGGAGATGAGTCAGGGGAATTTACGTTAAATGATGCCCTCCTTGAATATTGTAATTTTGAAAATGATTCCACAGCAAACCCCTCCGTTTGCAACCGTCTTGATAGAAATACCGACGGTCTTATCCTGTGTGGTAAAACTATATCAGGACTGCAAACACTAAATGAAATAATTAAAAACCGTAGTCTGCTAAAAAAATATCATTGCATCGTTTTTGGAAAAACAAAAAAAGAAGAGACTTTAAAATCCTTCCTAACCAAAAGTAATGAAAACAATAAAGTTACTATTTCTAATAATAAAACAAATAATTCTCTCCCCATAGAAACACGATATAAAAGAATCTCCATGATTGAAAAAAGCGGTTTTCCATGCTCACTTTTAGAAGTACAACTAGTTACAGGTCGTTCACATCAAATCCGTGCTCATTTATCTTTCATCGGTCACCCCATACTAGGAGATAAAAAATACGGAACAAAAGAAAGTATTGCCCTGTCCAATCAACTGAAAATTAATCACCAATTATTGCAGGCCTTCTCATTAACATTCCCAGTCTTACAAGGGAAGTTAAGTTATTTATCTAAAAAAACATTTATACTCAAAAACTCAATTTTCACTGTTTATGAATAGGAAAATTATTAACCTAAATGGACTGCGTATAAACATCATCATTACACAAGAAAAAAAGCACCTACATTCCTGTAAGTGCTTTTTTATGTTTATCAGCAGCTTCCTATCCTCCCGGGCCGCTTCCAGCCAAGTACTTTCGGCGTTTGTGAGCTTAACTTCCGTGTTCGGCATGGGTACGGGTGGATCCTCACAGCTATCGCCACTGAATCTTTGAGAGTCTGTTCTCTCAAAACCATATAGAAGAAGTCCTCAGGGCTCTCTTGCCTTCGGTCTCGCGTTTTTTCGGTGTTTCTTAAGTTAAGACCTCGACCTATTAGTACTGTGTCGCTCCAATCTTTGCAGATCTTCCACTCACAGCCTATCTACCTCATCGTCTATAAGGGGTCTTACTCATTGCTGATGAGAAGTCTCATCTTGGGTGGGGCTTCACGCTTAGATGCTTTCAGCGTTTATCCCTTCCGGATGCGGCTTTCCGGCCGTGCCACTGGCGTGACAACCGGTACACCGTTGATCCGTCCACTCCGGTCCTCTCGTACTAGGAGCAGCTTCCCTCAAACTTCTTGCGCCCGCGATGGATATGAACCAAACTGTCTCACGACGTTTTG